>ERZ795051.14-NODE-14-length-271406-cov-267.195802_pt1 | contig 271406 bp, 255 predicted proteins | sample MGYA00375135_ERZ795051 | MGnify/ENA primary metagenome ERZ795051 (study PRJEB30180, sample SAMN05720222) | activated sludge metagenome | isolation source: Anaerobic digester | place: Japan | collected 2015-05-26 ... | reverse complement strand
ACCCCCAGCATCCGGATTTGGAGTCCGGCGCTCTATCCATTAGAGCTACTGGCCTTTATCCACATCACCTACTTAGTCTCCCTGTGCAATTTGTGCCCACGACAAAACTTACAATATTTTTTTAACTCCAGACGGTTTTGCATGGTACGTTTGTTTTTAGTTGTGACGTAATTTCGCTGCTTGCATTCCGTGCAGGCTAAAATAATATTATTGCGCATAATTCTCCCTTAACTGGAGCCCACGACCAGGATTGAACTGGTGACCTCATCCTTACCAAGGATGTGCTCTACCAACTGAGCTACGTGGGCGTAATTTTCAAGGCATCTGCCCCCTTCTTTTTCAATACCTGGAGCGGGAAACGGGATTCGAACCCGCGACCCTCAGCTTGGAAGGCTGACGCTCTAGCCACTGAGCTACTCCCGCTTATTCCAGCTTCAAAATCCATGGTGGAGGGGGGAGGATTCGAACCTCCGTAGGCTCCGCCGGCAGATTTACAGTCTGCTCCCTTTGGCCGCTCGGGAACCCCTCCTTATTTCTAGTTTATGTTGTCAAACTGGAGCTGGCGATGGGACTTGAACCCGCAACCTGCTGATTACAAATCAGCTGCTCTACCGATTGAGCTACGCCAGCAACTCTTATAATCATTTTCCCTATTAATATCAACCATTTACGCTTCAGGGCACAGGAACACAAAGCTACACCCGTAAGCGAATTGCCGAATCTAATTTTTATAGCCGGTTTTGTCAAGTAAATTTTTAAAAAATCTTATAGATAGGTCATAAATATAAGCTGATTCATAAATCAATGAAAATTTATCCTTACACTTCATTTTACAAAAAGCACCCTTTGAAGTGACAGAACATTACGGATAACCGACCCGCTGAAGGCAGGCCTGATTAATCCGCGGGTTAGGTCACACCTTCAGGCGGCATTGGAGCGGGATCAATGTCTTCATAGGCTTCGGGACGAAATCGCGGCGTACAGATAACCAGAAATAAAAGGTCCGTGCTCCCCACGTTTGTGATACGTTGGCGGCAATCGGGTGGAATGAGAATTACGTCACCAGGACCAACGCGTTGCGGGGGAATATTGCCAACCTCCACCTTTCCTTCGCCGGAAAGTAACACGTATCGTTCCGTCGTTCCTGCGATACGGTGCCATCTTGTGGTTCTTCCCGGAAGGACACGAGCCCGGGCGATAGAGGCTTCTGGATCTGCATCGATGTTTGAAAGCTCATTGATAAAGCAACCTTCAGGCGTATAAAACTCGGCATTGGGATCCTTGATCCGTATTTCTTCCTGCATACTGCCTCCTTCGTGGCTGAATGATTCCAATAGCAAAACAAAGTTCTTGCGTGGGTCTAACGAACGGCTTTTCGGTGCGAGGCCCGCGGCGGGCCAAGCGCAAGAAAAAAGCTGGTTGTTCGATGTTATCTGTTCTTACCACCTGAAGAATCCTCTATTGACGACGAGGCAAACGACCACCAGAGCACCGGGAATGCCGACTGCCAGCAACATAGCCGGCGCTACGTGTTTCAGCCTCGCCATGTCATTGGCGACTCCCCACCGGTATAACATCCAGCGCTGGGAGAGTACCAGAAAGGTCACGTACACCCATATAACGCCACATGCAATGCCGGCAACAAACCCGACCGGGTGACTCAAAAGGATGCCAGCAAACGCGAGAACGACGAGAGTGCCCTGTACAATCACATCGGCGCACGCCTCTCCCTGTGACATGGCCCCCATGGTTCTCTCCACGGGGTCCCGACTTATTTTTGAGTCCTCCTGCAGACGAAGACGCAGTGCCGTGTCCCAACTAACTAGAGAGAGCACTTGACCAAAAAGTGTGAACAAGCCGCCGCCGACAAGCAGCATGGCAAGCACAGCCCAGATGCCGATGGGAAACGGCCCCAGCAGATGCGTCAAAACATCCATCTATTCCATCCTTTCTGCTCATCCCTGTATATTTACCTATAACACCATTTGCATGGATCGGTGCTAATATTATAAACACCTATATCGGCACTAATACACTTAATTACAAAAATTTACAGTTTTAAACTTAATAGTTCAATATTAAATGACATTCAACCTTTTTCGTTTCTTTTAATTATGCGGATCAGCATAATATTTCCAATAAACTTTTAAAAATCATTCTCGGCACTCATTATCGGCGTCAGAGTATTATTAGAAAAAATATTTTGACAAAATGTTTTTTTTGCATTAAATTACCACATGTTTTAAACGAAAGCTTGATAAAAACGATGATGGACACAGCGAGAAATCAGTATTTAGCTCTGAACATTCTGCCCCTGCTTTTGGGTCTCGCTCTGCTGCGCCTTTTACTTAGGGCCTGCCGCTCATCGTTTTTAGGTCATCACTAGGACTAGAAGCATAACTGATAACCTAAAGGGCCGTGAGCGGAAAAAACTCACGGCCTTTTTTTGTTTTTATAAATTATTCAACGAGGGGGAAAACATTATGAAGAAAGACAAAAACCGCGTTTATATTTTCGACACGACATTGAGAGATGGGGAACAGTCGCCCGGCTACAGCATGAACACGGAAGAAAAGCTGATGATGGCCCGGCAGCTGGAAAAACTCAGCGTTGATATCATTGAGGCGGGTTTTCCCATTGCCTCCGAAGGTGACTTTGACGCGGTCAGACAAATCGCCAAGGAAATAAAAAAAACCCAGGTAGCGGGACTGGCGCGCGCCAACAAGCTGGATATCGACCGCGCCTGGCAGGCCATAAAAGGAGCGGCTCATCCGCGTATCCATACTTTTATTTCCTCTTCGGATATTCATTTGAAGTACCAGCTCAGAAAAAGCCGCGCGCAGGTGCTCAAGGAAGCGGTGGCTGCAGTCAAACTTGCCCGCTCCTACACGGAAAATGTGGAATTTTCGCCGATGGACGCCACGCGCTCGGATAAAGATTATCTGGTAGAAATGGTATCGGCCGTAATCGACGCGGGGGCCTGCACCGTCAACATCCCCGACACAGTCGGTTACGCTATTCCGGAAGAATTCGGAGAACTTATCGCCTACCTGTTTGCTAACGTCAAAAACATAGGCGACACGATTATCGCCGTTCACTGTCACAACGATTTAGGTCTGGCGGTGGCCAATTCTCTGGCGGCCATCCGTAACGGCGCGAGACAGGTGGAGTGCACCATCAACGGCATCGGCGAGCGCGCGGGCAACACGGCCATGGAAGAAATAGTCATGGCGCTGGCCACGCGCAAGGATATGTACGGGCTTTACACTAAAATCAATACTGCCCAAATTTATAAGACATCGCGTCTGCTCACGCAGATTACCGGCATACCGGTTCAACCCAATAAAGCGATTGTGGGCACTAACGCCTTCGCGCATGAATCCGGCATTCATCAGGACGGGCTGATTAAGGAAAAAATTACGTATGAAATTATGACACCGCAGTCGGTGGGCATCAGCGACACGCACATCGTGCTGGGCAAACATTCCGGACGCGCCGCCATTTCGCAACATTTAAAAAAAATGGGGTATAACCTCAACGATGAGCAGATAACCAAGGTCGCCGCGCGTGTAAAAGACCTGGCCGATGTCAAAAAAGATATTTTCGATGAAGACCTGGAAGCGATTGTCTCCGAGGAAATTTATCGAGGAGAAGATAAATACAATCTTGTTTATCTCAATGTGATCAGCGGTAACGTTGCCGTTCCCACCGCGACCATGGAGATGCAGATTGGCGACAAGGTAGTGCGCGAAGCCGGTTTCGGCAACGGCCCGGTGGACGCCACTTTCGCGGCCATCCGCAAAATCACCAAAACCAATTATCAGCTCCTCCGTTACGCGGTCAACGCCATCACCGGCGGCTCGGACGCGCAGGGCGAAGTGACTGTGCAGTTAAAATACAATGGCCATTCAGTTGTGGGACGTGGCGCGCATCCCGATGTTATCGTTGCGTCCGCCAAGGCCTACATCAACGCCTTGAATCGTCTTGAATTTTTAAAGGACAACGCCAAAAAAGCTAAGGTTGTTGAATAAAAAGAAAAAGTAAGATAAGGACAGCTTCATCTGCAAGCACAGGAGAATATTGTGGGAAACACAATTACGGAAAAAATTTTGATGGCACATACAAAGCTCAGGGAGCTTCACCCCGGGCAACTCATAAACGCCCGCGTGGATATCGCCCTCGGCAATGATATCACCGCGCCGATTGCCATCAGGGAATTCCGCGCCGCGGGCGGAAAAAAAGTTTTCAACAAAAATAAAATCGCGCTGGTGCTGGATCACTTCACGCCGAATAAAGATATCAATTCCGCCGAGCAGTGTAAGGCCGTACGGGAATTTGCCATCGAGCACGGCATTGTTCATTTTTATGAAGGAGGTCAGGTTGGGGTGGAACACGCGCTTCTTCCCGAAAAAGGCATTGTTCTTCCCGGCGAGCTGGTTGTCGGAGCGGACAGCCACACCTGCACCTACGGCGCGCTGGGCGCTTTCGCCACGGGCGTGGGCAGTACGGATCTGGCCGCGGCCATGCTGACCGGCGAGCTGTGGTTCAAAGTGCCGCAGTCCATTAAATTTGTTATTTACGGAAAGCTCAAAAAGTGGGTTTCGGGCAAAGACCTGATTCTTAATATTATCGGACGTATCGGCGTGGATGGAGCTCTTTACCAGGCCATGGAATTTACCGGAGAAACAATAAGCAAACTTCCTATGGCCGACAGATTTTCCATGGCGAACATGGTGATAGAAGCCGGCGCCAAAAACGGAATTTTCGCGCCCGACGCCATCACGAAAGAGTACATCAAAAACCGCGCGAAACGTCCTTATAAGTTTTACGCCTCCGATGCCGACGCTGGTTATTCCCAGATAATTGAAATCGATGCCGGCAAGCTCGAGCCGCAGGTGGCTTTCCCTCATCTGCCCTCTAATGTCAAGGGCGTGAGCAAGGCAGGAAAAATAAAAATCGATCAGTCGCTTATCGGCTCCTGCACTAACGGCCGCATCGAAGATCTGCGCATGGCCGCGAAAATTCTGAAAAAACGTAAAGCCGCTCCGCACGTGCGTCTGATTATCGCTCCGGCGACGCCGCATATTTATAAGCAGGCAATGCAGGAAGGACTTTTGGAAATCTTCATGAAAGCTGACGCAGTAATTACTCCGCCTTCGTGCGGCGCGTGTCTTGGCGGGCATCTGGGGATTCTGGCCGCGGGAGAAAGAGCGGTAGCGACCACTAACCGTAATTTTGTGGGACGCATGGGACATCCGAAAAGCGAGGTTTATTTGGCCAGCCCCGCGGTAGCTGCGGCCTCCGCCGTTTTGGGCAGAATTGCTTCTCCTGAAGAACTTTAACCATAAAAAGGGTTTTGCATAATGAAATTCAATGGAAAAATTTGGAAATTTGGTGACAACATTGACACGGACGCGATCATTCCCGCCCGTTATCTCAATACTTCCGATCCGAAGGAGCTGGCCAAGCACTGCATGGAAGACGCGGATCCGGATTTTGTAAAAAAAATGAAACCTGGTGATATCATCATCGGCGGCGAAAATTTCGGCTGTGGATCATCGCGCGAACACGCGCCCATCGCCATCAAGTCGGCGGGGATCTCTTGCGTGGTGGCCAAAAGCTTTGCCCGCATTTTTTATCGCAATTCCTTCAATATGGGCCTGCCGATTTTTGAATGCCGCGAGCTTGTCGATAAGGTGACGCAAGGCGTCCAAATCAGTATTGACAGTGTCAAGGGAATTATTTCTGTCGGCGGCGCGGATAAGACATTTTCCATCAACCCCATTCCGCCTTTTATGGAACAGTTAATTGCCGACGGCGGCCTGCTCAAACACATCGCGAAAAAGTGAAATAATTATGATCTCCAAAGATTTTTCTATAGCCGTTTTCCCCGGTGATGGCATCGGAAAAGAAATTACCGAACAGGCCTTAAAAGTGCTGAATTTTCTTTCCGAAAAAAGCGATATAAACCTGCGCCTGGATGAAGGAAGCGTTGGCGGCACCGCTTATGATACCCATGGGACTCCCCTGCCTCCGGAAAGTCTAGACCTGGCTTTAAAAAGCAACGCGGTGCTTCTAGGCGCGGTGGGCGGACCGAAATGGGAAAGTCTTGATTACGCGGTGCGCCCGGAAAGAGCGCTTTTGGGTCTGCGCAAAAAATTGGGGCTTTTCGCCAACTTGCGCCCAGTTGCCGCTTTTGAGGAATTGCTGCACACATCGACGCTGAAAGCGGAAATTCTGCGCGGTGTCAATATCATGATTGTCCGCGAACTGACCGGCGATGTTTATTTCGGACAGCCACGCGGCGTGAGCAAAGAAGGAAACGGACAGAGCACCGGCGTCAACACCATGATCTATACCGATGATGAAATCCGCCGCATCGCCCATCACGCTTTTGAAATAGCGAGAAGCCGCAAAAAAAATCTTGTTTCCGTGGATAAAGCCAATGTTCTCGAGTCCACCGAACTATGGCGCGATGTTGTCACGGAAGTTGGAAAAAAATACCCGGATGTGACGCTTAATCACATGTATGTGGATAACTGCGCTATGCAGCTCATCCGTAATCCGGCGCAGTTTGATGTAATTCTGACCACAAATTTATTCGGTGATATCTTAAGCGATGAGGCCGCAATGCTTACCGGCTCGATCGGCATGCTGCCTTCGGCAAGCCTTGGTTCTCGTCACGCCATGTATGAACCGATACACGGCTCCGCGCCCGATATCGCGGGGAAAAATATCGCCAATCCCATCGGCACTATTTTGTCCGTGGCGATGATGCTGCGTTATTCAATGAAACTTCCGAAAAAAGCAACCTTCATCGAAAAAGCAGTCAAACAAACGCTAAAAGAAGGGTTGCGTACCAAAGATATTTATCAACCGGGTGATAAACTTGTCGGCACACAAGAATTGGGTGATCACATCGTAAAAAATCTGCGGAAATTTTTTAATTAACGATGTATGATGCTAATCACAATAGCAAACTCGCGGCTGATTCTTTTAGGGGATAAAAATTATGGAAAGCGCCACTTTTCTGAACAATATAGTGGTTTCTCCTCCCTTGGTGAAAATCTACCGGAGACTGGGCTTTAAAAAAACAACATCCCAAATATCATCAAAAACGCAAAAGAAAACTGATCGCATCATTACCCAAGCCGCGGCGCTTATATCCTTGCGCGGTTCTTTTATGCGTCTTGCCATCAACGATAACATCAATGGAAAAATATCACTGTATGGCGACGCAATATTCCACAGCAAAAAATTATCTGTCTTTCTTCGTGACTGCAAAGAAGCGGTGCTCATGGGCGCCACCGCGGGAAATGAAATCATGGAGGCAATCAAAGAAAAAAGCGCGGGGGGAGACCTGCAGACCGCTGTCATTTACGATGCCACAGCCAGTGAGATGGCGGACGCCGCGCTCGACTGGATTATGGACTACATAAATCAGTTAATCCGCCGCGAGAAAAAAACTCTTCTGCCCCGACGTTTTTCCGCGGGCTACGCTGATTTTGATTTATCCAATCAAAAAATCATTTATCAACTCCTCGCGCTGGAAAAAATCGGCGTGCGTATAACAAATGAATGCATACTGCTGCCGGAGAAATCCGTCACCGCCATAAGCGGACTTTGCGGCTGATATAAACATTTATTTTCATTCAATCAAAAATAATTCCACTTCTTGACACAAAAATGATATAGAAATGTGCAAACACGCAATTTTTCGGGGATAAATGCCCATGGTCAAAGAAAAAATAATAAACATCATTAAGAAAAAAATCATCATATTGGATGGGGCTACAGGCACCGAACTGCAGAAAAAAGGAATGCCGGCCGGTGTCTGCCCGGAGATGTGGTGCCTCGAAAATCCGAAAATCCTGGAGGGCATACATTCATCTTACGCCCAGGCGGGCGCGCAAATTGTTTATACCTGCACTTTCGGCGCTAATCGTTTTAAACTCAAACAATATGGAGCGCAGGATAAAGTTGAATCTATAAACAAAAAACTGGCGCGACTGGCACGTAAAGCCTGCGGTAAAAATGTTTTGATCGCCGGCGATATCGGACCTACCGGTTTATTTGTTGAACCTTTTGGTGATCTTCCTTTTGAGGAAGCTATTGATGCTTTCAAAGAACAGGCGCGCGGCTTGATTGCCGGCGGCTGTGATTTAATCGTTATCGAAACAATGATTGACATCCAGGAAGCAAGAGCGGCCCTTATTGCTGTAAAAGAATTGAAAAATATTTTTACTATTGTTTCTATGACCTACGAAGAAGATGGACGCACGCTGGACGGCACAGACGCGGTAAGCGCCTTAATCACGTTGCAGAGTCTTGGCGCGGACACTGTGGGTTGCAATTGTTCCACCGGTCCGGAAAAAATGGCGGAACTTATTTCGTCAATGAAACCATACGCCAAAGTGCCGCTTCTGGCTAAACCAAACGCGGGAATACCGCGTCTGGAAGGCATGAAAACCGTCTTTGATATGCAGGCAAAAGAATTTTCCGCGACAAGCCGTAAGCTCGGCACGGCGGGAGCCAATCTGCTGGGAGGATGCTGCGGCACTACGCCGGAGCACATCAAAATGCTGGTCAGGTCAGCAGCAAAAATAAAGCCGAAACCGCCGCGCGTAAAATCTCTGGCCGCCGTAAGCTCGGCGCGCGGTTTTTTGCTTTTGGAAAACAACAAACCTCTGGTTGTCGTCGGCGAACGGATTAATCCGACCGGCAAGAAAGCTCTGCAGCAGGAATTGTTGGAAGGAAAAACATCGCTTATCCGTCAGATGGCGCTGGATCAGCAAAACCAGGGCGCCGCCATGCTTGATCTCAATGTCGGCCAGCCCGGCATCGATGAAGTAAAAACAATAAAGAAAATTGTCGGCCTTCTATCGGGTGTAAGCCCTCTGCCGCTGGTTATTGATTCTTCACGCGTTGAAACTATTGAAGCAGCCCTGCGCCTGTATCCCGGCAGGATGCTGATTAATTCCATTTCCGGCGAAAAAGCGAAACTTACCAGGCTTTTGCCGCTCGCCGCGAAATACGGCGCGATGTTTATTCTTCTGCCTTTGACCGACGGCAATATCCCGAATACGGCAAAAAAACGGCAGGCTCTAATCAATAAAATTTATGCCCGGGCTAAAAAATTGGGCATAACCAAAGATGATTTTGTGGTTGATGGCCTGGTTATGGCCGTGGCATCAGATGCTCAGGCCGCCAAAGAAACTCTGGATACCGTGCACTGGTGCACTCAAGTTTTCAAAAGTAAAACAATCTTAGGTCTATCTAATGTTTCTTTCGGCATGCCGGGGCGTCCCTGGCTCAATGCCGCTTTTCTGGCTATGGCGCAATATTGCGGTTTAACGATGGCTATCGCCAATCCTGCCGGATCTGAATTTACCAATATAAAAAAAGCAGGAGATGTTCTGACGGCCAAAGACAATGCCGCCAAATATTTTATCGAACATTTTTCTGAGCAGACGGCGCCCGCGGCATCTCCGCAAACCGGCAAAACAATGTCTATCGCGGAGAAAATTACCTCTGCCATTAAAGAAGGAGACAGTGAAAAGATAATGCCTCTGCTCAAAGAAGCTTTGTCTTCCGGCACTGCCGCCTTTGAACTGGTTAATAAAGTGATGATACCGGCAATTGTCAGCGTCGGAGATTTATACGAAAAAAAGATTTATTTTCTCCCGCAGCTGATGGCGGCGGCGCAAACCATGAAAAAAGGCATGGATTACTTGGAACCGCTTCTGGAAAAAACGGCAGTGGCCAACAAGGGGAAAATCATCCTGGCCACCGTTCAGGGCGACATTCATGATATCGGGAAAAATATAGTTGCTCTGCTTTTGAAAAATTATGGATATTGCGTTATCGACCTGGGAAAGGATGTTGCCACGGAAAAAATCATTAAAACAGCCGAAACGGAAAATCCCGATATAATCGGGCTTTCGGCGCTGATGACCACAACCATGGTTAATATGAAAGAAGTAATTAATCTCGCCCGCGCCAAGGGCATTAAAACTGATTTTCTAATCGGCGGAGCGGTGGTTACCGAAGCCTACGCGCAATCCATCGGCGCTCATTACGCCGCGGACGGAGTGCAAGCGGTGAAAGTAGCGGACAAATTAATCAAAAAATAACTTTTTCGGCTATGCGTTTATTCGGGTTTTTAAATAGCAAATCAGAAATAGCGCGGGCGCTTTGCATCTCCGTTTTATTTCACCTTGCCCTCCTGGGGATATTAATCTTCGGGGCGAAAAACATTGCCCTCACCCCGCCTGCTCTCGCCAGCATGAACCTCGTCTGGGTTTCTCTGGGAACGGACACAGAGCAAAACAAAAACGGCAGGGCGGCCCATTCCGTTTCTTTCGCCAACAGCCAGCATACGACATCCGAGGAAAAAAATCAGTCCGTGCATCGTTTTGCGCAGGCAGTCTATGCTTCGCCTGAATCGATTCACCACGGGCAAGTATCTGCCGGGAACAATCCCGCGGAGTTAGCAGTGGAATCTCCCCGTCAGGCGGGTCCAGCAGGAGACAGAATGGCTTCCGCTTTTACAGCCTATCCTGTATATGGCGAAAACATGCCGCCGGTTTATCCGGAAATCGCCCGTATCCGCGGCTACGAAGGAGTTGTGCTGATTGCCGCCGAAATTCTGTCTAACGGCCACGTGGGAGAGGCAAGAATCAGCAAATCATCCGGCTATTCGATATTGGACCAAGCGGCGCTGGAAGCCATAAAACCGTGGAGGTTCGAGCCAGCAAAAAAATCGGGGCGGCCCTTTACCATGTGGGTGGAAGTACCCGTAAAATTTGTCCTGAAAAATAAAAAAACATCTTCATAAGGGAAATTGAGGAACATATGATGACCATCGAAGAAAAGAAAGAAAAACTTGCCGACATCATTATTGAAAGATCTTTTAAATACAGCGAAGATCCTCCTTTCACGCTCGCTTCCGGCAAGAAAAGCAATTACTATTTTAACTGCAAGCCGACCACACTCGATCCGGAAGGGATGAATCTCATCGGAGAAATTATTTTTGACATGCTCAGAAAAAACGATATCACCGCCGCAGGAGGACTCACGCTGGGCGCGGATCCGATTGCCAACTCTCTTTCTGTCATATCTTTCCAAAAAGGCAAGCCGATAAAATCATTTATCGTTCGTAAGGACGTAAAAGAGCACGGCACAAAAAGCGCCATCGAAGGAAACGTTTTGCCGGGTGAAAAAGTGGTTATTATTGACGACGTCATTACCACGGGTGCCTCGACAATCATGGCGATTCGGCGGGCGCGAAAGACGGGGCTGATTGTGGAAAAAGTCGTGGCGCTCATTGACCGCGAAGAAGGCGGCCGGGAAAACATTCTTCAGCACGTAAGTGACATCGAAGCCGTGTTTACACGAACAGAAATAATGAACCGACGTGTGAAAACAAAGTAAAAAATATTTTCCGCGGTTTTCAAATAAATACTGCTCTCATTTTCCTGAATTTTTCAGATACGTAGAGGATTTTTTCATGCTCGATAAACTTAACTTTCCACAGCCGACTCTCGGTGTAGGCGATAGAAGACAAGGGTTTAATGTACTGCGCGTAGAAACCATGCCGGCGCTGCGTTTGACCGCTTATGAAATAAGACACGAAAAAACCGGCGCACGCGTATTACACCTGCATTCATTTGACCGAGAAAATGTATACGCGATATGCTTCCGGACACCGCCGGAAAACTCGACCGGTCTGCCGCACATTCTGGAACATTCTGTGCTGGCCGGCTCCGAAAAATATCCCCTGAAGGATGTCTTCAAAGAGCTAATGCGCTCTTCCATGCAAACTTTTATCAACGCGTTTACTTACCCGGACAAAACGATTTATCCGGTAGCCAGCCAAATAAAGGCTGATTTTTACAACCTGGCGCGCGTTTATACCGACCTTGTATTTCACCCGCGCATGCTCAAGGCAACGTTCCTTCAGGAAGGCCATCATCTTGAATTTACCGTGCCGGGCGACTTATCGAGCAAGCTGACTATCTCGGGCGTCGTTTATAATGAAATGAAAGGCGCCTACTCCTCCGCTGACGCGTTGATGTACAAATCCATTCAGGAAAATCTGTACCCCGACAGTGTCTATGCTTTTGATTCCGGCGGAGATCCCGACTTTATCCCCGAACTCACCTATGAACAATTCAAAAATTTTCACCGGCGTTATTATTCTCCGTCCAACGCACGGTTTTTCTTCTACGGCGACATCCCCACAAGCGAGCATCTGGCCTTTCTTTCCGAAATGCTTCAGGGGTTTGATAAAACGGACGTGAATTCTGAAATTAAAAGCCAACCGGCTTTTTCTAAACCACGTTATGTTCGATGCTTTTATCCCGTGGGCAAAGAAGAATCGCTGGAAAAGAAAACAATGGTCAACGTCGCCTGGATGCTCACGGAAAACAAAGACTACGAAACGGTGCTTCTACTGGAAATCATCTCGAGTCTGCTCGTCGGCAGTGCGGCCAGCCCTCTGCGCAAGGCGCTAATTGATTCTGGTCTTGGCGAGGATCTGACTCCCGTCAGCGGCATGGAATCAGAGCTCAAGCAAATAATGTTCTGCGCGGGGTTGCGCAATATCGGCAGCGCCGATGTGAAAAAAGTCGAGAAATTGATTCTGGACTCGCTACGACAAATCGTGGATCAAGGTTTTGACAGAGAACTCGTTGAAGGGGTTCTGCATCAGGTCGAATTTCACGGCAGAGAAATTGTTCGCGGCTCTTACCCTTACGGCATAACCTTGATGAGCAGCGTTTTTCAAACCTGGCTCTATGAAGGCGACCCGCTCATCGGTATGGATTTTCCCCGCGCGATCGAGAACGTTCGCAAGCTCTGGATGCAGGATCCGGGAATCTTCCAGAAAATCACAAAAAAGTGGCTGCTGGAAAATAGTCATCGTCTCCTGGCCGTAATGGAGCCTGATCCTGCTTTCACCGAACGTGATGATAAAAAACTCACTGATAAGATGGCCGCCATCAAAGCCGGTTTGTCAGAAGAAGAGCTGCGGAAAATTGACGAGCAGGCTTCACAGTTGAAGAAATTCCAGTCGGAGGCGGATTCGCCGAAAGCGTTGAAAACTCTGCCCAAGTTGAAATTGGAAGAGATTCCGCGCCGGATAGAAATTATTCCTTCACAGAGCGCAACTATCGCCGGAATAAATATTCTCGAGCACGATCTTTTCACCAACGGTATCGCTTATATTGATCTGTCCTTTGACATCGCCAATATTCCGGAAGAACTCCAATCCTACCTGCCTCTCCTGGGCAAAATCATGACCGGGATGGGAGCCGCGGGGTTTACTTACGAGGAAATGGCCAAGCGCATCTCTATGAATATGGGCGGTTTTGGCTATGACCTGACTGCAGGCTTTTCCGCAGACGGCAATGGCTATTGGCAAAAAATGATCTTTTCTTTCAAGGCATTGTACCGCACTATTCCGCAGGCGGTGGCCATTGTTACGGATATTCTGCGGGAAGGAGACTTGCAAGACAACGACAGGATGTATGATCTAATCGCGGAAAGGAAAAATTCCCTGCAGTCGGCGATTGTCCCTGCCGGCCATATTTTTGCAAAGAGAGCGGCAGGGGGCGCTTTAACTCTCCCCGGCTGGCGCGACGAACAATGGCACGGCCGCACGCAGTTTAAATTTATGCAGCGGATAGCCCGTAATTTTCACTCGATGAACAAAGAATTACGCGACAAGCTCGGGCAATTAAAGGCTCTTGTTTTCACCAAAGAAAACCTTTTCATCAATATCACCGCGGAAGAAAAAGGAATCAAAGAGGTCAAAAATAATATTCTAACTCTTTTGGAAAATATTCCTGAAAAATCCGATACACCGAGGCGGCAAGAGCCGCAGCTGACGTCTGTACACGCCGGCATTGCCGTTCCCACGCAGGTGTCTTACGTCGCCCGCGTTCTCGAAGCGCCGGCCTATAACGACCCGGCAGCACCGATTCTCACGCTGGTCTCCCGCGAACTTTCCAATACTTACCTTTACAAACACATCCGCGTGCAGGGAGGGGCTTACGGCGGCATGTCTTCTTTCGACGCTTTTTCCAAACTTTTTTCTTTTCTTTCCTACCGCGACCCGCACATTGTGCAAACGCTCAAAATTTTTGAGGAGGCGCAAAAATTTTATTCACGTCATCTTCTTCCCGAAGAAGACTTGGAAAAAGCTATCGTCAGCACATTGGGGGCGCTGGATAAACCCATGGATCCTGCGGGATACGGGCATACGGCCATGATGCGCCAGTTCGCGGGGCTAAATGATGAAATGAGACAAAAGTTCAGAAACGCGGTTTTTTCCGTTACTTCACAAAAAGTCAGAGAAACTCTGGATAAATATTTCTTTGCAGATACAAAAAAGGAGGCGGTTGCCGTCTACGCCGCCCGCGAAAAACTCGAACAGGCGAACAAACTGCTGGGGAAAAGGCTGATTGTCGAAAATCTGATAGAAAATTGAAACGTCCCAAGACAACTTCCTGCACAAATTAGCTGCGGCAAAACATTGTGTAAGGTCTGTTACGTCTTTATTTCGCGCAGGAAAAATTTTTCCGCGTCAAACGTGCCAATCAGCACCAGCTCATCATCCTCTTTGATTACCGTTTTGGCCTCCGGATTGATGGACATTTTCCCGTCACGTGAAATAGCGATCACCGTGCATCCGGTTTTCTCGCGAATACCGGACTCCAGCAATGCCTTCCCGACAAGAGACTCCGGGGCCTTAAGATGAAAGATATTCAATCCTTCGGTCAGAAGCAATGTATCTTCGTTTCTGAGAAAATTGAAAATGATATTAGCGCCCAGTGATGCATTGGAGATGACAAAATCAGCGCCGGCGCGATGTAGCGTGGAAACATTTCTGTCCGCACTGGCGCGGCTGAGTATCTGCATATCCGGCCGCAAACTTCTCAAATACTTCGTCAGGTAAATATTCGTGGCGTCATCATGAGGCGTGATTAATGCCGCAGGCGCTTTTTCAAACCAGGCCTTCTCCAACGTGTTTATATCCGCGGCATCGCCAAACACGTAATTATCGCCCGGGCGTGCTTTTTTCGGGTTTTTTTCTATGATCAGATAAGGAATTTCCCTTTCACGGAAACGCGCGGCCGCCGCCAGCCCCACGCGTCCGCCCCCGATAATAATCACAGGGTCACCGGCTATTTTACATATGTGGTAAAATGAATATACCTCGTCATAAGCATCCAGCGACTTGGCCGAACCAGCAAAAACAAGAACGCTTGTGCGGTCGATAATTGTATCCGGTCTTGGAAGGGTAAACTTACCTCTTTCCCAAATACCCACCACGGAAAGACCGTAGAGCTTGCGCAAATCACTTTCCATGATTGTTTTTCCTTCCAAAGGCGTCCCAATAACAGGCGCCTGCGCGATAATCAGATCCTCATAACGGCCAATGACGTTAGATTTACAGTCGCCCGCAATGGTCAAGCTGGCCAGTGATTTTCCGATCATGTCATAAAGCAGCAAAACATGAGAGCTTCCAGCCATAGTCAAAATATCCACCGAATGCGGGGAATCCGCCGTCACAAATATTGGAACACGCTCGGACATCTCCCGGACGGTAAAAGTGACATTTGTGTTGACCTGGTCGCTGTTCGTGGCCACCACCAACGCAGCGTTTTGAACTTGAAGCCGCTTGTATGTTTGGGGATCGTCTATACTGCCCAGCGCCACATAAACTCCCAGATCATAAAGTTCCAGCGTGCGATGAAGATTGTCGACAATGACCACGTAATTTTGCTTATAGCTTGTCAGCTTTTCGATAAGACTTGTTGTCACGGCGTCATAATTTGTTATGATAACATGTCCTGTTGTATCCGGCGGTAACTCACGGGGGGCGCGGCTCTTTGCCTGTGCGTCCATCCAGGGCGCGAAAAAGAACTTGATGAAAATAAAGGGAAGCAAAATCAACAAAAAAATAACGCCCGATGCCAGCACAATGATAGAAAACAAACGGCCGACATCTGATGTGAAGGTTATGTCGCCGAAACCTAACGTAGACATGACAACCAAGACCCAGTAGAAACCGGTAATCCAGGAGTGTTTCTGCCCCTCGGCCGCCATTAAATAATGGAAAATAACGCTGTAAAAACTTATCAGCAAAGCAAGAACAAAAATATATCTCAGAAGCAGACGGACATTTTGCTTACCCATTTTGCCGGAAAAAACTGTGGTGAATATGGAGGGCAAATATTTCATACGTGGTATCTTGTTTTCTGCGTGTCGGCCATCTCGCTTTTCCTATGCAGGCCAAGGTTTTTTACAGTTGTTGCCACGAATTGCTTTTAAATTTATATTTTCGTTTGTAGAGTATAAAAACTCACTTCTTGCCTGTCAAGCTTAATTCACCACGAATCATCACGCGTTAAATAAAAGTTTTGACATCGATGCCGCTGGCGCTTATAATCTTCAAATTAAATATAACAGGACAACAAATATGCAATTGATTTTTATCCGTCATGGCGAAACCCTCTGGAATAAAGAGGGTCGCGTTCAGGGAATAACGGATGTTGAACTGAGTGATGAAGGCATAAAACAGGCGCAACTTCTGGCGTTGTCATTAAAAAACCATAACATTGAGGCAATTATTGTAAGCCCGCTAAAAAGAGCCATTCAGACGGCCAAGATAATAAACGAGTTTCACAACCTCGATATTCAAACGCAATGTGAACTGATAGAACTCGATGCGGGTGATTTTGAGGGACTGTCTTTCCGGGAACTAATGAACGACCAGAAAGAATTCCTGAAAAAATGGATCACCAATCCTGCCTCGGTTAAAATGCCCAACGGCGAGTCTTTGATTGAAGTGCAAAACCGTGCCTGGTGCGCCGTAGAAAAAATAATCGGCGGCGGAAAAAACACATTAATCGTTTCTCATAACTTCACCATCGCCGCCATACTTTGCCGCCTGCGTGACATCAGCCTGGACGAATTCCGCCGTTCCTGTGTGGATACGGCATCCAAAACAATTGTCCGTCTGGAAAATAACAAAACGATAATTGACCCATTCAACGACCGTTCTCATCTGTTTCCCTGAAAAAAAGGCCTGCTTTTTTCGTCATGTAAATAAGTTGCACATTGCGCAAAAAATAATCAAGGCATCTAACAAATCTTCCCCCTAGGGGAGCAGGGAAAATGGCCAAAATGGTAAGTACCGGCACGTCCGTATCTTATTCATAGCCAGGATGAGGGCACATTGATGAACAATGCAGACAACGCCTTTAAAGTCAGGGGCAGAAATCCACATTATCGTTAGGAAGAAAACGACGGTTCTTCGAAATAATTCTTAAAAAATGTTAAGCAAGAATTTTATCCAGATGCGCCAGCGCCCGGGGTAAATTTCCCGGCTTTGTGCCGCCGGCCTGCGCCATATCTGGACGACCGCCGCCGCTGCCACCAATGAGTGGCGCGATTTCTTTGATGATGTTTCCGGCGTGATATTTTTTAGTCAAATCCTTTGTTACCATGCAAAGGAGCATGACTTTGTCGGCGCTTTTAACGCCCAAGAGAATAATGCCTGAACCGATTTTATCGCGCAGCTTATCGCCGAAATCGCGCAACGTTTTGGCATCGGCGATATCGACCTCGGCGGCCAGCACTTTTACTCCCTTAATTTCTTTGGCCTGACTTATCAGATCACCGGAATCCCTGACGGCAAGTTTTCCTTTGAGCGTTTCAATTTCCTTTTCCAGTTCTTTTGTGTGTTTGAGTAATTTCTCGGCGCGGTCATGAACTTCAAGAATATTAGCCTTAAACAATCCCGCAGTTTCATTTAATTCCTCTTCGACTTTTTGTACATGCGCCAGCGCCTCTTTGCCGGTCACGGCTTCGATTCTGCGCACGCCGGCGGCAATCGCCGACTCATGGACAATCTTCAACAAGCCGATATCGCCGGTGCGCCTGACGTGCGTGCCGCCGCAAAGTTCCATGCTCATCTCACCCATTTTAACGATACGCACCGTCTCGCCGTACTTTTCATCAAACACTGCTGTCGCGCCAGTCTTTAAAGCGTCCTGCAGTGAGCATACTTCCGTCGCTACCGAAAGATTTTTGCGAATAATTTCGTTGGCGATTTCTTCGACGCGCCTGAGTTCCTCATCGCTGATTTTGGAAAAATGAGTGAAATCAAACCGCAGACGTTTGGCGTTTACCAAAGAACCGGATTGTTTGATGTGATCGCCCAATACCGCTTTGAGCGCGGCCTGCAAAATATGCGTACCGGAATGATTGGCGGCAATCGCCTTTCTGTTTTCTTCATCCACAATCAGCCGCGCCTGATCGCCGATTTTTATCTTCCCTTTCTTCACAACGCCTCTATGAACAATAAAATTTTCCAGAGGTTTTTTTGTTTCCTGAACTTCGAAATAAAAACCATCGCCTTCCAGATAACCGGTATCTCCCACCTGACCACCGGCCTCGCCGTAAAAAGGAGTTTCATCGAAAACCAATTCCGCGCTCTGCCCCTCGGCTATTGTCTGCACAGGATTTCCGTCCATAAATATCGCCGTAACTTTTGACTGCTCTTTGGTTACATTTTCATAACCGCAAAACTCTGTAATGACGCCAGCGCTCGTCGTTTTCAGGTAACAGGTGGCAATGGCTTCCTCGCCGCTGCCTTTCCAGGCTTCCCGCGCGCGCTCACGCTGGCGCTCCATTTCCGCTTCAAATCCTTCGTTATCGAGCGTGATTTTATCTTTTTTGATGATATCCGCCGTCAAATCCGTGGGAAATCCATAAGTATCGTATAATTTAAAAACCACCGCCCCGGGCAAAACCGACTTGCCCGCTTTTTTCAGTGCCGCTGTTTCTTCCTGTAAAATGCGCAGGCCCGCGTCCAACGTTTCCATGAAACGCTGTTCTTCATTCAGAATGACTTTTGTAATGTAGGAAGCTTTATCAACCAGATCCGGATAAGCGTTTTTCATCATCTCAATTACCACTTGAGCGCACTGATGCAAAAAAGGCTTATTGATGCCGAGCATCTTGCCGTGGCGCGCCGCCCGGCGTAAAATGCGACGCAACACATAGCCACGGCCTTCGTTGGAAGGCAGAATGCCGTCGCCAATAAGAAAAGTTACTGCCCGGCTGTGATCGGCGATGACTCTGATGGAAACATCATCTCCCGCCTTTTTACCGTATGATTTGCCGCTGAGCTTTTCGACAAACTTGATAATAGGAGTGAATAAATCAGTGTCGTAGTTGCTTTTCACGCCCTTTACAACCGCGGCCAGGCGCTCCAGCCCCATGCCCGTGTCGATGCTGGGTTTGGCCAGGGCAGTCAGTTTGCCGTTTTCATCGCGGTTGAATTGCGTGAAAACCAGATTCCATACTTCCAGATGGCGGTCACATTCACAATAAATGTCGCATTCGGGACGCCCGCATCCCGTGCCTTCTCCCTGATCATAAATAATCTCGGAACAGGGACCGCAGGGGCCGGTCTCGCCCATCATCCAGAAATTGCTTTTCTCATCCATGCGGACGATACGCTCGGCCGGAATTTTCATTTTTTTGTTCCAGATTTCAAACGCCTCGTCATCTTCTTTGAATATCGTCACCCAAAGTTTTTCTTTCGGCAGCCTCATCACTTCGGTCAGATATTCCCACGCCCAGGCGATGGCTTCTTTCTTGAAATAATCGCCGAAGGAAAAATTGCCCAGCATTTCAAAAAACGTGTGATGGCGCGCTGTCACACCGACATTCTCCAGGTCATTATGTTTGCCGCCGGCGCGGGCACATTTCTGGCAGGAAGTCGCCCGCGTGTAACCGCGGTTTTCCAGGCCCAGAAAAATGTTTTTGAACTGCACCATTCCGGCGTTGGTGAAAAGCAGCGTCGGGTCGTCTTTGGGCACCAGAGAAGAACTGGCAACCAGCGTGTGTTTCTTTTCCGTGAAATATTTAAAAAAACTTTCTCTTATCTGGTCACCCGTCATCACTATCGAAATCTCCTTGTGCAATATTTCCCAATTTCTGCAAAATCAATCCCGCCGGAAAACCTCTCCTCAGCAGGCTTTGGAATATCCTTTGTTTTTCCTTTTGCGGCGACAACTCCGGTCCTTTTTTTACCGATTTTTTTTTATTAACTAAAAATTCAGCCGCTTCTTCTTCCGAAATCTCCTGTCGCGCTTTTTCTACGGCCTCTCCAATCAAATCTCCCTCGATACCTTTTTCCTGCAGGCTCAGAATAATTTTTTTGTTTCCCCAGAGCTTATTTACGGCCAGATTGCGCGCCCATTGCCGCGCAAACGATTCGTCATCCAGATACTTCAATTCGCGAAGTTTTTCCAGAACTTCTTCCACGACAGGCGGGGAAAAACCCTTTTCCCGCAGTTTTTTCTTCAGTTCTTTTTCGCTGCGCGGCCGCAGAGACAGAAGACGATAAGCTTTTTGCTGGGCCGCCGCCGCGTTAAACGCTTTCACTTATTCTTCTTCCTGCGCCTCGACTGTCTTCATGCCCAGCTTAGCCCGGATTTCATCTTCCATCTGCTTCATGATATCCCGGTTCTCTTTCAGAAATACGCGGGCATTGTCTCTCCCCTGCCCTATGCGGTCACCTTTATACGAATACCAGGCGCCGCTCTTTTCCAGAATGCCGTGCTCCGCCGCCAGATCCAGAACATCACCTTCTCGGGAAATTCCTTCACCGAAAATAATATCGAATTCCGCCTCACGAAACGGAGGCGCCAGTTTATTTTTCACGACTTTAACTTTTGTTCTGAAACCGGTAACATCCTGCCCGGATTTGAGCGACGTCATTTTTCGGATATCGAGCCGCTGTGACGCGTAAAATTTCAGCGCGTTGCCGCCAGTGGTTGTCTCCGGATTGCCAAAGAAAACGCCTATTTTCATGCGCAGCTGGTTGATAAAAATGACGGTTGTTTTGGATTTGCTGATACTGCCGGTAAGCTTGCGCAGCGCTTGCGACATAAGACGCGCCTGCAGTCCCATTTGCGCGTCGCCCATGTCTCCTTCCAGCTCGGCCTTCGGCACCAACGCCGCCACGGAATCAATCACCAGAACATCCAGTGCGCCGCTGCGCACCAGCGTTTCGGCAATTTCCAGAGCCTGTTCGCCCGTGTCCGGCTGGGAAATAAGAAGGTCGTCTGTGTTCACGCCGATTTTTTTCGCATATCCCACATCCAGGGCGTGCTCCGCATCAATATACGCCGCCAAACCATTTTGCTTTTGCGCCTCTGCCACAATGTGCAGAGCCAAGGTGGTTTTACCTCCGGATTCCGGCCCGAATATCTCCACAACCCTGCCCCGCGGAACGCCGAAAGTGCCCAGCGCGATATCGAGGCTTAAAGAACCGGTTGATATGGCCGGAATATCCGTGATTTGTTCACCACCGCCCAATTTCATGATGGAGCCCTTGCCAAACTGCCGCTCAATTTGCGTGATGGCTAAATCCACCGCTTTTGTTCTATCTGTGTCTGCGCGCATAGTGTCATGCCCTCCGTTAATCTTTTTATTTGAAATATTTTTTGTTTTTTTCGCGCTCATAATTTTTAACCGGAAAAATTAAAAGTTGCCAGCTTTGAATAAACCGCTCCCTGCGGGGCAAGTTTACTCTGGAACAATACCACTTCCTTGCAGATAAAGTCACCGGCGCGGTAATCGGCGAAACTGCGCAGCGCCTCGTTGACTCCGGAAACATCTCCCGGATTTTTAACGCGCCCCAAAGTAAGATGAGGCTGGAATCTTCTCGCCTCCCTCGCAAACCCGATTCCCTGAAAATCCTCCTCCAATTGCGTCTGAAAAGCCGTTAGTCTTTCCATATCACCCGCCACTCCCAGCCAGAGCACGCGCGGCTTTTTACTGTCCGGAAAACAGCCTGTATTCTCTATTTTTAGAGATAAGGGAGGAATTGAAGCTACCCGTTTTTTCACTACAGCGCAAATATTTTTTACATCATTCTGGCCGACATTTCCAAAAAATTTCAACGTCAGATGATTTCCCTGAGATCTCGTCCAGCTTACCCTTCCCGATATTTCTTTTTTCAATTTTTCCTGCAGGATTCCGGCTGCTTCCAGAATCCCGGCAGGAGGCTCTATCGCCAGAAAAGCGCGGATCTTTTTTTCGTCATCACCCATTTATTTTTCCTTCACCGGACAAATAATCGTAAATCATCATCAGCGCCGCTTCGGAAAAAACAAGCTTGTTGCGCTTTCTGTCCCAGCGGAAAGCAAAATGGCGGCAGACAGTTTTTTTTGCATCGGCCAGCGCCAGATAAACAGTTCCCACCGGTTTTTCTTTGGAACCGCCTGAAGGCCCGGCAATGCCTGTTGAGGAAAGCCCCAAATCAGTCCCGGCAAGTTTGCGCACGCCTTCGGCCATTAAACGCGCCGTCTCTTCGCTTACCGCGCCGTGCTTTTCCAAAACGGCCGCGGGAACGCCCAGCAATTCCTTTTTAGACTTGTTGCTGTAGGTAACCAGACCTCTTTCCAGAAAATCAGAACTTCCCGGCACATCGGTTAAGCGGCTGGCAATCAATCCTCCCGTGCAGGATTCCGCCACCGCCAGCGTCAGTTTCTTCTCCAGAAGAATACCGGCGACAACTGCTTCCAGCGTTTTGTCACCGTAATAGAAAATATTCTTTTTCAGCCGGGCAGCAATTGCTTCCTGCGCCCGCTTTAATCTGTTTTCCGCCTCTTCCTGATTTTTATGGCGGGAAATGATGACCAGATGGTTTTCCGGAAAGACGGGATAAAAACCGACGCTCACGCCCAGAGAATTAAAATCAACATCTTTGAGCGCGTTATCCACCGCCGCTTCGGAAAGGCCGAAGGTTTTTATCGTTTGCTTGGCCACATGCAACTGTCCCTGCGGGAAATGCTCACGCAAAACAGGCAAAACCCCTTCGGGCGTCATTCTTCTTGCTTCCGCGGGCACGCCGGGAATAACAAAAACAAGTTTCCCTGCCACGTTTAAGAAAAATCCCGCCGCTGTGCCTACAGGATTGGCAATCACTTTCGCGCCCTGCGGAAACATTGCCTGCTTGGCGTTGTTTTCTATCCAGCGCAGATTGTATCTGGTAAAAATAGCTTTTATATTATTTAGCACGTTTTCATCGGTATAAAGAGGCAGGCCAAAAGCGGCGGCTATCGCCGCCGAAGTTATATCATCAGCCGTAGGCCCCAAACCGCCGGTGCAGATCACGGCATCGGAAAGCGAAAGCAGATAATTGAGGCGTTCTTTGATTTTCGTAAAATCATCGCCCACGGACATGATTGCCTCCACACTCCAGCCTTCCTGATTAACCTCGCGCGCGATAAAAGAAGCGTTGGCGTCAGCCGTGCGCCCGGAAATCAATTCGTTGCCTATTGTCAGAATAGCAATTTTCATAATACACCAAAAATCAATAAAAGCAGTAATATCGCGGCAGTGTAAATTCCGGCGCCGACATCATCGGCCACCACGCCCCAGCCGCCGGGAAACTCCTGAAACCGGCGCAATGGGAACGGTTTTAAAATATCAAAAATACGAAACAGGACAAAAGCCAGCAAAAGATTCAAAAAATTTATCGCCACCGGCAGCATGGCAATTTGAAATCCCGCGATTTCATCAATGACAATGCGCTGGTCGTCTTTTTTGCCATAAATTTCCTCCGCGCGGCGGGAAACATAAACGGCAACACCCGTTAAAAATATTACAAATAAAAACCGTAAAATCCAATGCAGGGGCAAAAAAGCCAGGCAAATCAAAGCTCCCACGAGCGTTCCGGCCGTCCCCGGCATCACGGGCGAAAGGCCCGCGCCGAAGCCGGAGGCTATTATTTTGGTAACTTTTTCGCTTGTAACCATGCTGGAGCGTCCGGATAAAATATTAATTATTTTCAGCTAGTTAAGTTTTTACAGGCTAGCTTCTTTTTTCTTGCCTGTCAAATATTTTTGCCGGTGTTTTTAAGCCTGCTCTTTTTATCTTCAACAAAAACTCTTGACAATAGAACAATCGTTCTATAGCATAGCGGCCATGAAAGTCAAGCGAACTTTACCGGACGTGGAAAAAAAGATTTTCGCCTTTTTCCGGCGTAACCGGCGTATGCCGACTTACTCGGAAATGGCGGAAATCATCGGCGTGCGCTCCAAAAGCGTCGTCCACTTCTGGGTGAAAAAATTAATCAGCGCGGGGGCGCTCCAAAAAGACGCCAAAGGATTTCTGGCGCCGGCGCGCCTTTCGCTGGCGTTGCCCCTGGCGGGAGATGTCTGCGCCGGATTCCCCGCGCCCGCGGAAGAAGAGCTGCGCGATGTAATTTCCTTTGACGAATATCTCGTCAACCGTCCTGAGACTTCTTTTCTTCTTTCCGTCACCGGCGATTCCATGGAAGACGCGGGTATTATGGATAAAGATCTGGTGATTGTGGAGCGTGGCAGAGAGCCGAAAAACGGCGATATCATTCTGGCGGAAGTGGACGGCAACTGGACAATGAAATATTTTTGCAAAAAAGGGAAGACGGTAACGCTGGAGGCGGCCAATCCTAAATATCCGCCGATTATCCCCAAGGAAGAATTGCGCATCGCGGGCGTGATTACCGCCTTAGTGAGGAAATACCATAAGTAATTTTTTTAGGAAAACAGAGTAAATACTATATGCAAAGCAAAATTATCTTTTTTGAAAATACTTTTGAAGCGGGAAGCATGGATAAACCAGAAACCTACCATCTAGCAAAACTGCTCCACAAGTTTCGCCGATTTATCGAATACAGCGATTGGGATGAACGTCTGCTGAAGTGCGAAAAATACGTCAATTGGTTTTCCTATGGCATTATTGCAGCATCGGCTCTCATCTTTCTCCCTGTCTGCATATCGATCCTGGCCCGCTAAACTCGCTTTATCATATGAGGGGTTTGAAAATGATTCAGCCTAAAATTAATCATTTAACATTTTTCAAAGGAAAAACTGCGGCGGCAGCCTCTCCGGCGATAAGTGTTGTTATGCCGTTGTTGACAACTGATAACAAACCGAAACTCCTTGAACAACTTAGTCAGGCAATGCGTTCCAGACACTATAGCCGCAAAACTGAAGCGACGTATATTCACTGGATTAAGCGGTTTATTTTCTTTCACCATGTCCGACATCCGAAAGACATGGCCGAGCCGGAAATCAATGCTTTCTTAACCCATCTGGCAGTAAAGGAACATGTCAGTGCCTCAACACAGAATCAGGCATTATGCGCAATTATCTTTCTCTACAAGTATGTTTTAAACCGTAAGATTGGTGATATCGGGGAAGTTATCCGCGCAAGAAAACCGGTGAGATTGCCTGTTGTTATGAGCAAGAACGAAGTTAAAGCTGTACTAAGTAACCTGACAGGCGATAAATGGATTATTGTCTATCTCATGTATGGCGTGGGTCTCAGATTGATGGAGTGTTTACGTTTGAGAATTCAAGACCTGGATTTCAGTAAAAACCAAATAATCGTTAGGAGCGGCAAAGGCGAAAAAGATCGTATAACCATGTTTCCTGAATCGGTCAAAAAACCATTAACAGAGCATTTAAACAAAGTTAAGAAAATTCATGAATCAGATGTTGCCAATGGTTTCGGTCGTGTGCTTTTGCTGGGCGCTTTGGTACGCAAATATCCAAATGCCTCCAAAGAATGGCGTTGGCAATGGGTGTTTCCACAGGAGACTTTATGGCAAAACAAGAAGACCGGTGAACGCGGCAGACATCACATTGACGAATCCATTATTCAAAAATCAGTCAAAGATGCCGTGGCAAGAGCAGGCCTGTTAAAAAGAACCACATGTCATACTTTTCGGCATTCGTTTGCAACACATTTGCTTGAGGATGGCTATGATATTAGGACGGTTCAAGAGCTTCTCGGGCACAAAGATTTGAAAACAACGATGATTTATACCCATGTTCTCAATAAAGGGCCATCTGCAGTGAGAAGCCCGGCAGATAATCTTTAGAAGTTTTTTGGGGATATTATACCGATCCAGATAATATTCCCAACGAAGAAAGACAAAATAGGTTGATTATTGTTTAATATTAAGCTATTAAACCAAAAATTGCAACTTTGATAGAGGGGTGTTAGGCCGACAGTGCTGTCGGCGTTTGCAATATTAGCACCGATCCGTATAAACAATGTTGGGCTATACCAAGGATTTATAAATATGACATTTCCTATTCTTGAATACGACTCAACTCGTATAGCTTTTATTGAACCTTCAAAGGTCATCAAACCTCTGGACATGCCTGAGCTTTGTGTAATCTGTTTTTTCAGAGAAGTGATCGATAAAGTGGTAATCGAGCACAATGCAAAGGTATTGGTAACAGACTATTGGGAGGATGGACCTCATCCCATTTATGAAATTGAATACTGTGACCAGCGATTGGCATTCTTCCATCCAGGTGTCGGCGCTCCACTGGCTGCAGGCCTGCTCGAAAAGGTCATCGCTTATGGTTGTCGTAAATTCATGGTTTGTGGAGGTTGTGGAGTTCTTGACAAGCCTATAACGGTTGGTACCTTGGTTGTTGTATCCAGCGCAATTCGCGACGAAGGCGTTTCGTATCATTACCTGCAGCCAAGTCGAGAAGTGTTTGCGCACGAAGCGGGGGTGAAGGCCCTTGTAAACACCCTGAGCAATACGAACGTTCCGTATCATATCGGTAAAACTTGGACGACCGATGCGCCTTTCAGGGAGACACCGGATAGAATTGCCATGAGAAAAGAAGAAGGCTGTCTTACAGTAGAAATGGAAAGCGCTGGGATGATGGCAGTTGCTCAATTTCGTGGTGTAGTCCTAGGGCAGGTATTATATGGCGGTGACGATTTGAGCTGTTTAGAATGGGATGAACGTTCATGGCAATCAAGAACCGCCATACGCGAGAAGCTTTTCTGGCTGTGTGCAGATGCCGTTTTACGTACCTGAGCAATGCGAACGAGAACAGCTTTTCCCCGGAGGTTTTTATGTTGCAGGAGAAAATGATAGAGCGCGTCCGCGAGCTTTGTGTGCAAGATGCCCGTATTGAGGGCGCGTTTATGTTCGGTTCATTTGCAACTGGAGAGGGCGACCGATTCTCCGATATTGAATTTATATTATTCTTTAAAGATGAGAGTTTCCCCAATATCGATCAGGAACACTGGGTTGCACAGATTGAAACGCTTGAGCTTTATTTTGCCGATGACTATGGACATCATACTGCGATTTTTACAAACCTGGTCCGGGGTGAGTTTCATTTCGAACCGGCATCAAGAATTCCGATTATCGAAACATGGCAAGGATATGCCTGGTTCCCTTCTCTAGAGTCAACGATCATTGTCGATCGAACAGGCGCAATCGAAAGATATCTGCGCCCCTTTGTCGGGAATCCTCCCGATCGCAATACGACCACCGAGGTAATGTCGGTTGCGGCTAACTTCATAAACCTGGTGCTGTTTGGAATAAACGTGCTGGCAAGAGGAGAATTTGCAAGAGCCTGGGCCTTATTGAGCGACAGTCACAGTAATCTACTCAAATTGGTCCGTCTGGCAGAAGGAACAACAGAGCATTGGCCAACCCCATCAAAGGGGCTGGAAAAAGATATCTCCGTGGAAGCATATGGGCGCTACCGTTCCTGTACAGCCGACCTCGATCAAGCAAGACTTTGGCATGCTTACCGTGAGACGTGGAAGTGGGGTTGCGAGTTGATGAAAAGAGCAGCACGAAACGATAACATCAGCTTACCTACAACAATTATCGAAGAACTCACCAAGCGCATCGAAACTGGGATAGATGCATGAGTATTGAACCAACCAGCCCAACAAAATAATCCACCGGACGGCTTTCAGCCGCCGGTGATCCTTACGTTATGCCGTGACCTAATTTAGTCACACCCGTAAGGAGGTTTTCCACAATGGATATTCCACGGATCTTCAACATCACCGAAAGTGCTCACCGCATCCATAACCCGTTCACACCCGAAAAGCTGGCCACTCTCGGCGCGGCGCTGCGTCTGGAAAGGGGAACCCGGGTACTTGACCTCGGCAGCGGTTCAGGCGAGATGCTGTGCACGTGGGCACGCGATTACGGCATCATCGGCACCGGCATCGACATGAGCCAGTTGTTCACCGAGCAGGCGAAACTCCGCGCTGCAGAACTCGGCGTGGCCGATCAGGTCACGTTCATCCATGGTGATGCAGCCGGCTACGTCTCTGACGAGAAGGCCGGTGTGGCAGCCTGTGTCGGCGCCACGTGGATCGGCGGGGGCGTCAGCGGCACCATCGAACTTCTGGCGCGGAGCCTGCGCCCCGGAGGGATCATCCTCATCGGCGAGCCCTACTGGCGGCAGTTGCCGCCGACGGAAGCGGTTGCCAAGGGGTGTCTTGCCCACTCCATCTCCGACTTTCTCCTGCTTCCGGAACTTCTCGCGTCTTTCGGCCGCTTGGGCTACGACGTCGTTGAAATGGTTCTCGCGGACCAGGATGGCTGGGACAGATACGAGGCGGCCAAATGGCTCACCATGCGCCGATGGCTCGAAGCCAATCCGGGTGACGAGTTAGCCAAAGAAGTTCGATCCCAACTAACCTCGGAACCCGAGCGCTACGCCGCTTATACGCGTGAATACCTGGGCTGGGGTGTGTTCGCGCTGATGCCGCGGTGATGAGGGGATTACCGGGCGACTCAGAAAGTGTGGAAAATCCAATCATGCCTAACAACTCATTCAAGCCGATCGCCGCTTCGCGGCTCCGTTAGCCGTTGAAATACGCATCCTGAAAAAAGGGGTTACTTATGAAACAAAAATCATCTGTTATTAATTATCTGACATGGCTGTTCGCTTTATGCCTGCTTTGGAGCGGGAATGTGTTTTCGGCGGAACTGATTTTCAAGGATACACAGTATTCATTCCAGACGCTCCGGACACTGGGTTACGCCGCAAGTGCAGGGGCAGACATAGGCGAAGTGCTCAAGACGGCTTACCTGATCAAGGAAGGAGACGACGAAAGCTGGTATCGGGAATGGTTGAAAACTGCGGAACATTGTGAGAAGGCCGGGAATGAATTTCTCGCGCGAGGCAAAACAATCAGCGCGAGGCAGGAGTTCTTCAAAGCCTCTAACTATTACCGAACGAGCGAATTTTTCCTCCACGTCAGGCCCGACGATCCACGCATTTTATCGGTTTGGAAAAAAAGCCGCGACAACTTCCTGAAGGGGGCAAAGCTGGCCGATCACCCCATCATACCCGTCTCAATCCCCTTTGAAGGAACGACGTTGCCGGGATATCTGTGTTTCGTTGACGCATCCGGCGCAAAAAGGCCGTTACTGATTGTCCAGACAGGTTTTGACGGTACAAAAGAGGAACTCTATTTTGAAACTGCTTACTTCGCAGTCAAACGCGGCTATAATGTTCTCCTCTTTGAAGGGCCGGGTCAGGGAGAAGTGATACGGATACAAAAGCTGCCATTTCGACCCAACTGGGAAACGGTCATAACGCCTGTTGTCGACTACGCCATTAGTCGCGACGAGGTTGATGGTGAAAGAATTGCTCTAATGGGTATCAGCTTTGGCGGTTATCTGGCCCCCCGAGCCGTCGCGTTTGAAAAGAGGATTAAGGCATGCGTTGCCAACGGCGGCGTATATGATTTCCACATAACTGCTCACTTGACGCAGGATTTAGAAAAGTACCTTGACACCACTAAAGGTGCTGAACAAATAGACGAAGACATATATGCCAAAATGAAAATAAATCCCTCATTGAGATGGGCTATGGCCAACGGCATGTTTACCTTCCATGCCAAATCTCCAAGTGCATGGCTTAAAATGACAAGGCCTTATACAATGAAAGATATTGCCGCAAAAATCACGTGTCCTATCCTTATTGTTGATTCGGAAGAGGACAAAGACATGCCGGGACAAGCACGAATGCTTTATAACGCCATTACATCTCCCCGGAAAGACTTTTTGCTGTTTACAAAAGAGGAAGGGGCTGAAGAGCATTGTCAGATGGGGGCCATTCTTATATCAAATGCGCGAATTCTTGACTGGCTTGATGATATCATGATGAAAACCAAGAAAGGAAGGTGATCATATGAATCTAAAGTTTAAATATGCCCGTTTTTTCATTGTTCTTCTTGTAATCCTAATAAGTTACGGATGTGCTGCCCATCATCGGAATGAAGAACCGAATGATGCCGGGAAACAGCCCGGCTATGTTAAAACTATTCCGCAAGAGCGACCAATCAAAACAATCGGCATCATCGGCGGGGTAAGCTGGGCGTCATCCATAGAGTACTACCGGCTGATGAACGAGATGGTTCGAGACAGGCTGGGCGGCGTGCATTCCGCGGAAATACTTATGTTCTCCATCGAATTTGGTGAATTTTCCAAGCAGGAACGGCTTGCCGACAAAGGAGACTGGACGTTGATGACCGCAACCATGCTTGACGCCGCGCAAAGACTAAAACGGGGCGGAGCGGATTTTATCGTGATTGCGTCAAATACTCTAAATTCTCTTGCTCCGCTCATTGAAGAAAAAGTCGGCTTGCCCGTCCTTCATATCGCCGATGCCACAGGAAAAGCCGTGCAAAAAAAAGGATTGCGCACTGTAGCGCTACTGGGAACCAAGCACACGATGGAACATCCCTTTTATCGGGAACGTCTCAAAAAATACGGTATCGTTGTTGTCACGCCAAACGAAAAAGAAAGAGACTACATCAACACAATTATTTTCGACGAATTATGCGCCAACAGAGTGAAACCTGAAGCAAAAAAAGAATTTCTAAAGATTATTAACCGCCTCCGGAAAAAAGACGGCGCGCAAGGTGTAATTTTGGGCTGCACGGAAATTCCCCTGCTCATTAAACAAGGGGATTTGGATATACCTGTTTTCGATACTACGGCAATACATTCAGCCGCTGCGGTAGAATACTCACTGAAGGAGAAATAGCGGGTTCAGGGAATAAGGCGAAAAAAACAATCGGGCACGAACTAATAATACAGAAAACAGAAACAGGCAAAGCAAATTGCCCCACCCGAAACTTGAACCGAGCGCCACGCTTTGGCTAAGCTTTCTGTCAGGCGAAAACAAAAAAATGATAGATATAAAGAATGTAACAAAATCAGCTGCTGCGGAAAAACTGGATGAACTGTTTTGGGCTGTTCTCTGGCAGCCATTGGGGCTTCCCCGCAATGTACGGCATTCGTTTCGTCTGGAAGGTGAAGAATTTGAACTAATGGCCGAGGAAAACGGGCAGGTAGTTGGCGGATTAGCTGCCGTATGGACAGGCGATACCGAGCTTGAACTAAGGCACCTGGCGGTAGCCGCTCTCGCCCAAAACCGAGGCGTCGGCTGCCGCCTCGTCACGGAGCTATGCCGTATCGCCGCGGATAAAAAATGCCAGCGGATTCATACCCTCGCCCGGAATACGTCGGCTGGCTTCTTCCGTAAACTCGGGTTTCGCACTGCTTCCGGAGCGGCTCCTGAACATCCGATATTCATGAAGCACGGCATTACTTTTGAACCTATGGAAAAAATTGTTAAGCAAAACAATGCGGTGAAAAGCTAAACGCCACCAGCGTGATTCTGTGCGATCTTGTTTTCGACCAGAACATCCAGTATTCTCTCTTTGACGACCCGGTGCAGGCGCAAAAAATAAAAGCTCTCTACAGCGCCGCCGATGAGCTGGCGAAAAAATACGGCAAGCACAACACAATGCATCTGGGTTCTTCTCATCTGATAGAAAAAAATGGGCCGGGGCCGCCGTGGTTCACCCACCGCGCGCGAACAGATACAGTTTAAAAGAGAAACCCGTCGCCGCCATCTGGCGCTGCCGCTCCTTCATGTAAAAGCCAAATAAAAATATTATCCTGATAAAAATCAAGCAGATAAATTACCGTCGTTTTTCATTGACACGCCCTGGCGTTCTTTTTATACTTACTTCCGATAATCAATAAAAAACGAGGTGAAACATGACCGGTTTTCCCGTTACCGCAGATAACAGCATAAAATCTCACCGCAGGGCAATCAGCGCTTTTCTTCTTTTATTTGCGCTGCCGATTCTACTGAGCGTTATCAATATAACTTTTGCCGAAAACTGGAAGATTCATTTTTTCCCGGCGGCGGTCATTTTAGCCGCGATAATTTTTGGGCCCGCGGGCGGTATCGTCGCGGGAATCTCCGGCTCGCTTTACACCGCGCTTTTTCTGGGCAATCCCTATGTGATTGTGGGCAACGCCCTTTTCGGCGCGATGGCGGCGCTGTTTTATAAAAAAACCGGCAAAATTGTTCTTTCCACTTTATTGGCCTATCTGATTCAACTGCCCTGGCTTGTTCTGACCGACTACTATCTCGCCCATATGACAGCTGATTTTATAGCCAGACTTGTCATTGTTTTGCTCTTAGGTAATATTTTCTGGGCAACGTTGATACAAATGGGCATCAAACCGCGGCGAAAGTTCTGCGAACAAAAGGTGTGATTATTTTATTTTCTTGATTAAAATTTTTAACATAACTCTATCGTAATTGTTTATTCAAATCATGTTCCCCGCGCAAAATCTGATTTACCCCGAAACGCAACACGCGAATTTTTTTCATGGCCTTCTCCGCAGTGAAATTTTGTAGCCGTAATGATTCCGATGTGCTACGTTAATGATAGTATGACGAAGGCAAAAACAATTATCGTTGCTTTTTTTATCGTTTTGCTGACCGCGACAACAGCGGATGCAAAAAGCATTATCAGAATAGGCCGCGATGCAACAATCGCCGAAAATCAAATAATTAAGAATATCGTTGTCCTCGGCGGCCAAATCACCGTCAGCGGCCTGGTGGAAAACAACGTCATCGCGTTGGGCGGATCGATTGTACTGACCGGCAAATCCGTCGTCCGCGGCAACGTTCTTTGCCTCGGAGGAATTATCGTCAGAGGCAGTGGCTCGCAGGTTTTCGGTAAGATTACCGAAATAAATTCTTTCAATATAACCGCAACGCTTCGCTCTTTCTTCCTCGGTGAAGATGACGCCTGGTCGACTATCCTGAATATCATTTTTCTTTTTTTCCAGGGCATCATTTTCGTTTTAGCCATGCTTCTGGCCTTTTTATCCCCCAATTCATTAACAACGTTGAAAAATTCCATTCAAAACAACAAAATGAAATCATTCCTCTGGGGGTTGTTAATCACGGCATCAATTACGCCTTTTTTTATTTTGCTTGTTATTTCAGTCATCGGCATTTACCTGATTCCTCTGTTATTCATCGCCCTGGTCGCCACCTTCATGTTAGGCTACATCGCCGCCGCAAACCTTCTTGGAGATTATGTTCTGTCGGGAATGTTTTCCTCTCATAAAAAATCTCCCGTCAAAGAAACCGTTTCGGGGCTAATTCTGCTTCTGGCGTTGGGCTGGCTGCCGTACGTAGGATGGTTAATCAAGATAATTGCCCTGACAATCGGTTTCGGCGGTGTTTTACTTCTAATGTTCGGTCACAGACACCGTCGGCAGGCATCCGCCTGAACGGCATGATTTTTATCATGATAACTCTTCCGAAAAATTAAGTTTTAATTTTCTTGACACCATAATATTTTTCATTAATTATTTTACCGTTGCGATTACGACGCGTTAAGCGTCTTCCCCATAAACAAAAGTGTTCCACCAGAAGCAAAAGGATTTGCAAACATGGTAGAGCGACAAATTAAACAAAGACAAGCAGACGCTACAGACAACACAACCGAAATTTATCAAAGGTAACTGCGCGCAGCCAAGGTAAGATCCGTAGGCTGTTTGATTATGTGGCTTGTCGCCCTTCTTACCTATTTTTTCAATATCGCTAATTTCGAGAATTTTGTTTACGCCAGTTTTTCGATTTTATATCTGATTCTGATGAATCCGCCGCTCCTAGGGATTCTCAAAAAAATAAAGAAAAATACTTTTGCCGAGTTTTTTACTTATGTCATCAGCTTAATGGAAATAATCGGAATAACCGCTGTTATTCATTCCTTCGGCGGCATACAAGCTTCTTTTCTGCTGCCTATTTACGCGGCATCCATTATTTACGTTGGCCCCCTAGAATCAAGAAAAAAACCCTACATCATCGCTGCTTTCATCAACATTTGTTTTGCGCTGCTGTTGACTTTGGAACGTACGGGAATTCTCCAAACCATAAAAGTGAATCCCGGCTTTGATATGTCCTGGAAATATCGGGTGGCAATCATGATTGCGGTAGCGCCGATGTTTTTTACTATCGCTTTTGTATCCTCCTATATGGTGCAACTGCTGAAAAGAAGCAGCGAACGACTGCAGGAACAAAACGAAGAGCTCCGCCTGGCCCTGCTCAAAGCCGGTGAATCCGAGAAAATTAAGTCCGAATTTTTAACCAATATATCCCACGAACTCAGAACATCGTTGCACGCCATTATCGGCTTTCCCGACCTGCTGGCTAATCACCATTTTGGTGAATTGAACGAAAAACAAATTGATTGCATAAAAGACATAAACGTAAGCGGCAGACAGCTGCTTTCACTCATCAACAGCCTGCTGGATATAAGCAAAATGGAAGCAGGCAAGATGGACATTGATATTTTGGAAATCAATTTAAAAACGCTTTTGGAAAACAGTTTAAATATTTCCACGAAACTTGCCGAAAGGAACGGCATAATGCTGCCAACGGATATCGGCGATTGCCCGGAAATGATACAAGCAGATGAAAGCATGATTAAGCAGACTGTCTACAACCTTCTTTCCAATGCTATAAAGTTTACACAGGAAGGTGTGTTGATTAAACTTTCCGCCTGCCCTTTAAGCCGTTTAGACGGCCGATGGACCACAAAAGAAGGTGAAGCTCTGTCTCTGCCCATCGGCAAAGAGCATTCGGCCAGCCATAAACACTGGGAAAAAATTTCCGTAAAGGATACGGGCATCGGTTTAAAAAAAGAAAATAAGCAAATTATTTTTAAACCGTTTGTGCAAGTGGACAGCTCAAAAAGCCGCAGACATCAGGGTACAGGGCTGGGTCTTGCCCTGTGCAAACAATTCGTTGAGCTCCATAAAGGAAGCATATGGGCAGAAAGCGAAGGAGAAGGAAAGGGATGTGAATTTCATTTTGTAATACCCGTTTAAATTCTCCGAGGCATTTCTTGGGCTGACGGCTAAAGTATCCTCACCAGGCAAAGGTAAAACGGACATGAAAGACAAAACCGTTCTTGTTATTGAAGACAATGAAGTAAACATGAAGCTTATGCATGCCTTTCTGGAAATAGGCAAATGCCGGATACTTGAAGCAAGAGATGCCGAAAAGGGCATCCGTCTCGTAAAAGAAAACCGCCCTGATCTCGTTTTGATGGGCATACAGTTGCCGAGCATAGACGGATTGAGCGCAACCAGGATTATTAAAACCGATCCTGATTTAGAAAATATCCCGATTATCGCCGTAACTGGCAACGCCGCGCCTACGGACGGTGATGAAATCCTGGCCATTGGTTTTGCCGATTATCTGTTCAAACCGTTTTCTCTGGAAATATTTCTGGAAGCTATAAATAATCATTTTAAAAAATCAGATTTATAATCATTTTGCACAGGCGCGCCAATGTTTTTTCACGGCAATAAAGTATAAAACAATGTTGATAAAAACGACGAAAAAGCCAAGCACGAATTGCGCTTCGCGCGTCAGATTTTCCGGATAGATTAAGAACAGAAGATATTGGGCAACAAAGTCGCCGCTGTAAGAAGTTTCCCCGGCAAGATTGCGAAAATAATTTTCCAACGGAGTCAAAGGACAAAACCATCCGGTAAATTCCACCATTGCCCCCCAGGCAGCAGCGGGAAGGTGTAACCAAGCCGCGCGTGGCCAATAAATGACCAACAAACCGCCGCCAACAACAAAGACTATAAACAAGAAATGCGCAACAACCAGCGCATCGACGATAAGGCTATACAACGCACCTCCATAGCACAAGGAAACAACCGAACCGGCTAACTGTTTTAGCTGATAAATCAAGCCCATCCTTCGGAAATGACTTCGCCTCGGATACTTATTACCACAGCTTTGAGCGGAACTTTTCTTTTGGCCTTTTGTAAACCCGTGCGAGCAATTTGCATGAGGCCGCGGCAACAGGGAACTTCCATCATCACGACAGTCAGCGTGTTGATTTTTGCTTCATCGGCAAGGCGACGGACTTTTTCAATGTATTCGTCAAGACCTTCGTCCAACTTCGGACAGGCAATCGCCAGGCTCTTACCCTTAAGAAATCGTTGATGGAAATCACCTGCCGCATAGGCGACACAATCGGCAGTCAACACCACGTCCTTGTCACGAAAGAAATCAGCGGCGGGATTAACCAAATGCAACTGGACCGGCCAGTGCGCAAGCTCTGAGCTTTGCGCCGCAGCTGACGCAGCTGCGGCTTCCTTTTCAAAAGCTGTATGGGCGAAACCGGGACAACCTGCCGAAGGCGCAATGTTGAAACCTGTTGTTGCCGGTTTTCCTGTGGCCTGCTCCAAATGTTCCTGAACCTTTCTCTCATCAAACGCCTCGGCTTCGCGCTCCTCAATGGACAGAGCTCCTTCCGGGCACTCGCCCAGACAAGCGCCCAGGCCGTCGCAGTAAACATCGCTAATCAGTCTGGCTTTGCCATTAATAATTCGTATGGCGCCTTCTTGACAGCCCGGCACGCATAATCCGCAGCCCGTGCATTTTTCTTCGTCGATTTTAATGATTTTTCTTCTCATGGCATTTTTTTCATTACGTCCACCAACTCCTGCACAGCCATGGCGGATTTATGGAGCAGCTGTTGTTCCTCGGCAAAAAGCTTAAGCTCAATGATTTGCTCGATTCCCCTTAAGCCCAGTACGACCGGCACACCGACGAACAATTTGGAAATACCGTATTCGCCTTCCAAATAAGCGGCACAGGGAAGAATTTTCTTTTTGTCCTTTAAAATTGATTCCGCCATCTCCACGGCCGCTGAAGCAGGCGCATAATAGGCACTGCCGGTTTTTAGAAGCCCCACTATCTCCGCGCCGCCGTTGCGCGTGCGCTTTACCAGTTCCTCGATACGCTCGGGCGAAATGAGTTCCGTTATCGGCACCCCCGCCACAGTGGAAAAACGCGGCAGAGGCACCATCGTGTCGCCGTGCCCGCCCAGAACCAGCGCCTGAATATTTTCCACGGAGACATTCAGTTCCATGGAAAGAAAAGCGCGGAAGCGCGCCGCATCCAGAACGCCCGCCATACCGATGACCCTCTGTTTGGGAAACCCGCTTTCTTCCATCGCCACATGACACATGGCATCGAGGGGATTACTGACAATAATCAAAATAGCGTTCGGTGAATATTTGACTACTTCCCTGGTCACGCTTTTGATGATTCCTCTGTTTGTGGACAAAAGATCGTCACGACTCATTCCGGGTTTACGCGGAATTCCTGCGGTAATAATGACGATATCGGATTTCGCCGACGCTTCGTAAGAATTTGTTCCTGTAAGATGAGCGTCATGCTTTTCAATCGGCGCAGCTTCAGTCAAATCCAGTGCCTTCCCCTGCGGTACTCCTTCAATAATATCAATCAGAACAACATCACAAAGTTCTTTTTCCGCGAGCCTTTGCGCCACTGTTGCCCCGACATTCCCCGCGCCAACAACAGTAACTTTCTGCTTCATTTTATGACCCCTCTTATTTTATTTAATTTAGCCCAACAATACTTAATTTTAAACAGCCGTCAAATACTTTTTTCTATGTTGCAAAAACAACTTCCGTAATGTAAAAAAACCGATAATGAAGAAACTTTTCGGCACAGACGGCATCAGGGGAGTAGCCAACGAATACCCCATGACCACGGAGATTGCTCTCGGTGTTGGCCGCGCCATCGCTTATCTTTCAAAAAAGAAGGGGCATTCGCCGCGGATAATTATCGGAAAAGACACCCGCCTTTCCGGTAGCGTGTTTGAAGAAGCGGTTGCCGATGGCGTCTGTTCAATGGGCGCCGCTGCCGTATCCGCTGGAGTAATTCCTACGCCGGCCATAGCTTTTTTGGTTAAAAACATGAGCGCTGATGCCGGCGTTGTAATTTCCGCCTCTCACAATCCCACGCAGGATAACGGCATCAAAATATTCAGCAGCGAGGGATTTAAGCTTTCCGACGAAAAAGAAAAACAAATTGAGGAGCTCATTCTGGCCGCGGGCAACCATAAACTGTCCGCTATGTCCGGGAACAAAGGAAAGTTATTACACCTGGACAAAGCCTCTGACCTCTATGTTGATTTTTTAAAAAAAACATTTCCGCCAAATCTCAACCCGGCAGGAATGAAAGTTGTCCTCGATTGCTCAAATGGAGCAACATACAAAGTCGCCCCTGTTCTTTTTTCCGGATTAGGTTGCTCGGTAGCCACGATTTTCAATCATCCCGACGGAAGAAACATAAATTTAAACTGCGGTTCTCAGCACCCCGATGTTCTTATTGACGAGGTGTTGCGCCAAAAAGCCTCAGTCGGCTTTGCTTTCGATGGCGACGGCGACCGAGTAATCTGCGTGGACGAGAAAGGGAATGTGCTTACCGGTGACAGAATCTTAGCTATCTGCTCCGCTCTTTTGAAAAAAGAAGGACAGCTGACCAATAACATGGTGGTGCGCACGGTCATGAGCAATTTTGGCTTAACCGTCACTTTAAAAAAGCTCGGCATAGAATCCATTCTAACCGATGTGGGCGACCGTTATGTTCTGGAAGAGATGCGAAAACGAGATGCTGCTATCGGCGGGGAGGATTCCGGCCATATTATTTTTCTGCAACATCATACCACCGGCGACGGTTTAATCACCGCCCTACAGGTTCTTGCGGCCATGAAAAAAGAAGGCAAGACATTATCAGAACTTGCCGCCATCATGACCGTTTTCCCGCAGATGCTTATTAATCTGGAAGTAAAAAAGAAACCAAAAATAGAGTCTGTCTCGGAAATCATGGCGGCAATAAAAGAAGTCGAAGAGAAGCTCGGTAATAAAGGCCGCGTGTTGGTTCGCTATTCCGGCACACAGAACCTGTGCCGCATCATGGTGGAAGGACCCAACAAAGAAGAAACGGAAAAATACTGCCGCCGGATCGCGGCGGCGGTGAAAAAAAATATAGGCTTAAACAAAACTGGCACCTAGTTTATCGTTGCCTGGGATAGCCGGGAAATAATAACTATTCGTAAATCATTTGCAAATTTAAAAACCATTAGTATTTTTCAACTTTGATCAGCATCGCATCGCCCTGTGCGTGACCGGAACAGATACCGCAGACGCCCCAACCGCCGCCGCGTCTTCTCAGTTCGTAACCGAGCGTCATCAAAATGCGCGCGCCGGTAGCACCAATCGGATGGCCGTAAGCTACGGCGCCGCCGTTGACGTTCACTTTTTTGTACATTTCTTCTTTGGACATGCCCAGGATAGAACGGCAACTCACAAGCGCCACCGCGGCAAAGGCTTCGTTGATTTCAACGATCTCCATCTGATCCAGCGTCATATCATTTTGTTCCAGAATTTTTTTTATGGCCAAACCCGGTACGGTAGCAATATCTTTAGTCGGCTGAGAAACTTCAGCATAATCCACAATCATAAAAATTGGTTTCAGGCCTAACTCATCGGCTTTTTCCCTGCTCATCAACAGACATACATCTCCGCCGTCATTTACACCAGGGGCGTTTCCTGCCGTCACGCTTCCCGGCTTGCCTGTTACGGTACTCAAATGTCCAAAAACCGGAGGCAGCTTGGCCAGACCTTCCATGGTTGTATCCGGGCGCGGACCTTCATCCTTGTCCATAATAAAAACCTTCTTGCCTTGTTTGATTTCTACGGGAAATATTTCGTCGTCGAGTTTGCCTTCGCTCATGGCTTTGACCGCGTTCATCTGAGAATTGAGCGCCCATTCGTCCTGCTCCTGTCTGGAAAATCCGAACTCGTCGGCAACTTCCGAACCGTTAATCGCCATGTGGCGATTATAAAAGGCATCCCAAAGTCCGTCATAAACCATCGAATCAATCACGTGCCCGTTGGGCAAGGCCATCTTCGCACCCCAGCGCATATCCGGCAAAAGATACGGACAATTGCTCATGCTCTCCTGCCCGCCGGCAATGCAGACTTCCGCGCGTCCCAGGAGAATCATCTGGAAAGCCAAATCAACGGTTTTTATTCCCGAAGAACAAACTTTATTTACCGTTATAGAAGGTACATACTCCGGCACACCGGCTAAAATAGTCGCCTGCCGGCCGGGGATCTGACCGCAACCGGCAGGAACAACCTGTCCCATGAAAATATAATCCACATCACCCGGCTTTACCTTGCCGTCTGTACGGCGCAAAACTTCCTTTATCGCCAGAGCACCCAGTTCCATCGCTGAATAATCTTTAAGCGCACCGCCCGCACGTCCGTAAGGCGTGCGGCAGGCTTCCACACAAACGACTTCCCTGAACTTTTTATGCGGGTTTTTTATTTTTTTACCCATAGTGTTGAAATCCGGTTTCCTCTGACCGAATTTGGCCACAGGCGCATCCTTATAAATCTCGCTTCTTGTTTTTTCCAGTTTCTGTACTATCTTAGGCATAGTATTTTCCTCCCCTTCCCTTGGATGGCACAAATATTTAGCGCCGATAACACGGCATTAGAAATATTAATCAGAAATGCGCTTTTTTTTGCATATCGCTTACATTTAGTCAACTATTTTGCGCAACCGCGAAATTTGAATTTAAATTGACGAAAGAAAAATATTAGTATAGAAACTGCACGATAATCTGCGTAAAGAAAAAAATAAATATTTTTCATGAAGAATAACCTGGCATTTAGAATAACCCTGCTGCTTCTGCTCATAGCTCTGGCCACCTATTTCTTTATTCATTTCAATCTTCACCTCTTTTTTAAAGACAGTGACAAACTAATCGCATTCATTAAATCATATAACCCTTACGATGCTATAATTTTTATTCTGCTGCAAATCATACAAGTGGTGGCGGCGCCCATTCCGGGAGAACTTTCCGGCTTTATTGGCGGCTATCTTTACGGGCCCCTTTGGGGAACAATTTTCTCCACAATTGGTTTGACTCTCGGTTCTTGGGCGGCCTTTACGCTGGCGCGATTTTTCGGCATGCCGCTTCTGAAAAAGCTAATCAGCGAGGATGTCTTCGAAAAATTCGAGCATTTCATGGAACATAAAGGTATGATTGTCTCGTTTCTCCTTTTTTTGATTCCGGGTTTTTCCAAAGATTACCTGTGCTACATCTTGGGTGTCAGCCGCATTCCAACCTGGACATTTCTGGTAATTTCCGTGGCCGGTCGCCTTATAGGCACAATAATGCTTTCCATAACCGGCAACGTTGCCCGCAATGAACAATATTTTTTGCTGGCCGTCCTGGTCGGTATTGGCGCAATCATCTTTATCTTTGCTTATTATTATCGCGACAAACTTCTGGAAATGCTTAAAAGGAAAAAATATTAATGCGCACTCGTCGCTTACGTTCTTACAGCTGTCTCTTATCAACAACGCGCACGATTTTCTCATCCTGCCGGGGGATGCTTTTCGCCTCGACCAGTTTTACGGCAACGCTAATACCGGTCTCAACGCTGACACGTTTTTTTACCGTTTCCAGAAATGAGCGCTGCTTCTGCAGTTCCAGAGAAAAAATCTTATCGGTAACCTCGACAACAACTTCCAGATTATCCACGGCGCCTTTTCTCTCCACAACAAGCTGATAGGGTGTTTCCCCCTGGGCCACGCTGAAAAGAATTTTTTCAATCTGTGCAGGAAACACATTGACCCCTCCGATGATCAGCATATCATCGGAACGCCGCATCACCTTCTGCATACGTGCCATTGTTCTGCCGCATTCGCACCTTGTATAATCAAGACTGGTTATATCACCTGTGCGATAGCGAATCATCGGAAACGCTTCCTTGGTCAGTGTGGTAAGCACAAGTTCCCCTGATTGTCCGGGAGAAAGAGTCTTGCCTGTTTCCGGGTCGATAATTTCCGGAATAAAAGCATCTTCATAAAGATGTAACCCTTTTTTGCAGGAACATTCACCAGCCACGCCCGGTCCTATTACTTCCGACAGGCCGTAATTATCAGTTGCACTGAGCATCAATCTGCTTTCAATTTCCTCGCGCATTTTCTCCGACCACGGCTCGCCGCCAAACAATCCGACTTTCAAGGAAAGCGCGTTGGGACTTATGTCGAATTGCTCCAGACGTTCCGCAAGAGACAATGCATAACTAGGAGTGCTTACCAGTACCGTGGTTTTATAGTCCTGCATAATCATGATTTGCTTTTCGGTATCCCCCATACCCATAGGGATTACGGACGCGCCTATTGCCTCCGCGCCGTGATGCATACCAAAAGCACTTGTAAAAATACCGTAATCAAAAGCTATTTGCACCAGATCGTCACGCGTCACGCCGGCTGCCGTCATAAAACGCGCCACCAGATTAGACCACGTTCTTATGTCATTTTTTGTGTATCCAACCACGATAGGTTTGCCCGTCGTTCCTGAAGAAGAATGAATGCGTACAATTTCTCTCAGCGGCACGGCAAACATGCCGTAGGGATAATTAAGGCGTAAATCTTCCTTGGTGGTAAAAGGAATCTTTACCAAATCAGACAGCGAACGGATGTCTTCGGCGATAATACCCGCCTCATCAAACGTTTTTCGGTAATGAACAACATTCTTATGAACCCTGTTCATTACGGCCTGCAATCGCTCCAGCTGCAGCTGTTCGATTTCATCCCGCGACATGCATTCGTTTTTTTCATCCCAGATATTCATAAAAACCCTCCCGCAATTTTGTAAATCGGTTGAATATATGGCTGATTACATAATATGTTTTCATTCAGCGTTCCCATATCTCCTTTTTGTCTTTTCCCAAATAGGCGCGCTGCACTTCTTTGTTCTCCAACAGATCCGCGGCCATACCTTCCAAAATCAATCGCCCCGTTTCCAGCACATAACCGCGATGCGCCATTTTCAACGCCGCCCGTGCGTTTTGCTCAACCAAAAGAATCGTTGTCTTGTTTTCCCGCGACAGATTAACAATCACCCTAAATATCTCCTGCGCAATCATCGGCGCGAGCCCCATGGAAGGCTCGTCCAGAAGAAGCAATTTCGGTCTGGCCATCAATGCCCTGCCGATGGAAAGCATTTGCAACTCACCTCCAGATAATGTTCCGGCAAGCTGATTTTTTCTTTCTTTAAGTATGGGAAATAACTCGTACACCATTGCAACCGTTTTTTTTATTTGTTCCTTTTCTCCTTTTCTCCTGTGATATAAGTAAGCTCCCAGCCCCAGATTGTCTTCAACAGATAAAGGCTTGAAAATTTGTCTGCCTTCCGGAACCTGCGATATACCCATTTTTACTATCTGGTGCGCGGCAAGGTTATTTATCGGCACATCATAGAAAAGAATTTCACCGCTGCGCGGCGGCACAATGCCGGACATGGAATTAAGCAGCGTCGTCTTTCCGGCGCCGTTGGCACCGATAAGCGTGACAATTTCCCCCGCGCTCAGATGCAGGGAAACATTCTTCAGGGCGTGTACTTGTCCGTAGTATGTATTGATATTTTTTATCTTCAGCATAATCTCCGTTTTTCCCAACACATGCTGTACACACCTGCCGTCAACTAACACCTAAATACGCGGAAATCACCACGGGGTTTTCCTGAACCTCGCGCGGCGTGCCTTGGGTGAGCTTTTTCCCCAAATTCAAAACAAAAATTGTTTCACAGATATCCATTACCAGGTCCATATCATGCTCCACAAGCACCACCGTGATGCCCAATTCTCTAATGCGCCGTATAAGTTCAGCAAGCTGAAGCGTTTCGCGACTATTAAGTCCTGCCGCCGGTTCATCCATCAAAATAATGCGCGGCTCAAGCGCCAGGGCCCGGGATATTTCCAAAAGACGGCTCTTGCCAAATGGCAAACTGTCCGCCCGCATACCGGCTAGATCGGTCATGTCCGTAAATTCCAGCCAGCGTATGCTTTTTTCCTTAATTAATTTTTCCTCTCTAATCTGCCGCGGCAATTTAAAAGCGCAGCTCAAGAAACCGCTGCGGCTTTTCGTGTGTAATCCAACCATGACATTTTCCAAAACCGTCATCTGCCCGAACATTTCCACATTTTGAAAAGTTCTGACCAAACCCATTCTGGCAAGAGTTTCGGGAGGGAAAAAAGAAATATTCTCATCATCCAAGTAAACTTCACCGGCCGTCTGAGTATAGATACCGGTGATGATATTGAACAACGTAGTTTTACCCGCGCCATTCGGGCCAATGATGCCGGTTATTGAACCCGCGGCCACGTTTAACGTGACATCGTCCAGAGCCGTCAAACCGCCAAATGTTTTAGTTATATTTTTTGCTCTAAGCACCCTTGTCCGCCTTCGCTTTAAATTTTAAAAAAAATTTCTGGCTAAGCAATTGAAGTCCGCTGATCAGACCGCCTGGCATAAACATGGTTATCACTATAAGCATCAATCCATAAATGATGATATCAAAATCCTCAAATACGCGCAAAAATTCAGGCAACGTCGTTAAAATAGCGGCGCCAAGAAACGACCCGTAGATACTGCCCAAACCGCCCACAACCACCATAGTCACCAGTTCCACGGAAAAGTTAAATCCAAAAGATGCCGGCGCAACAAACGTCATAGTATGGGCGTAAAGACTTCCCGCCATGGCGGAAATAAAAGCCGAAACGGTAAAAATCTGCACCTTCAGAACCCAGGCGTTGATGCCCATTACGCGGGCGGCGACCTCCGAATCATGAACAGCCCTGAGCGCTCTGCCGATCCGCGACTGTGACAGATTAATCGACAGGAGCATAACGCCAAGGGTAATTATCCAAACTAAATAATAATTATGGAAGTCATTATCAAAAACTAACTCGCCAATTTTCAGGTTCGGTATGCCGGACAGGCCGGAAGGACCGCCTGTCCAGTTGACGGTCTCGTTAAAAATTATATAGATGATGATGCCGAAACCCAAAGTTGCCATTGCCAGATAATGACCTTTGAGCTTTAAAATAGGGAAGCCCATAGCAAAAGCTATAGCCGCGGCGCACAAAGCAGCCATAATAATCACCAGCCATGGATCAAGTCCGAACCTGGTAGTAAATATCCCGGAAATGTATGCGCCCATGCCGAAAAAAGCGGCATGCCCCAGAGAAATTTGCCCCGCATATCCCATCAATAAATTAAGCGCCACAGCGAGCATTGTATGAATCCCGATAAAAACCATGACGTTTAATAAATAGCTTTCCCGGAGGGAAAAAGGTATTACCAGTAAAGCAAAAGAAAAAATTAGAAAAATAATTATTTGACGTTTTTCTTTAGTCATTTTTCAATGATAAAATTAAAGCACAACGGTATTTTATAATTAAACCCTTTCTGTCTCCTTTTTCCCGAACAATCCTTCCGGACGGAGGAAAAGAATCAGCAATAAGACAATAAAGGCAATAGCGTCTTTGTAACTGGCGGAAATAAAACCGGCGCCGAGAGCTTCTAGCAAACCCAGCAATAATCCTCCCAGAACAGTGCCCAAACCGCTGCTCATCCCTCCAATAATTACGGCACAAAAACCCTTAATTCCCAGCATGATACCCACATCAAAGGAGGTCATTGTAAGCGGAGCGATGATGATGCCTGCCAGTGACCCGATAGCCGCGCTTATGGCAAAAGAAAGCATCACCATGATTTTCACGTCAATTCCTACAAGGCTCGCGGCCTGAGCGTTGTAAGCGCAGGCGCGCATCGCCTTGCCAATAATACTGTGATTAAAAAATAGTCTGCTGAAAATAATCACCAGAATTGTTATGCCAAAAATCCAGAGGTGCTGTGGCATGATCGTCGCGCCGGCAATATAAAGCGGTTCATTTCCCGAGAAAGCAGGGAGGGCGTGAGTGTCTTTGCCCCAAATAAGCATCGCCGCGCCGCGTATAAATATGCTGGCGCCAATCGTGATAATGATTAAGCGGATTGGCTTGGCATCTTTTAGCGGCCTGATCGCCAACCGTTCAAACGTAATACCCGCAACTGTGGCAATAAGTATAGATGAAACGATTGCCGGCAAAAAAGGGAAACCGCAAAAAACCAGAAAGAATACCGTCAACATTCCGCCGAGCATCACGAATTCACCCTGCGCAAAGTTGATGATTCCGGTCGCATTATGAATAATGGCAAAACCAAAACCGATCAGCGCGTAAATGGCGCCGTTGGACAAACCGGATAAAACATACTGAGTTAACTGCCGAAAATTATCCATGATTGAAAAATCTGCCCGATAAATATTAACACGGCGCGGACAATTTATTTTTGCCCGCGCCGCGCTTTTGAAAATTGGCTTGCGAATTTACGCATCTCAGCTATTTAATAAGCTTCCAATCGCCTTTTTTAACCTGCACCAAAACAAAGGCGTCTTTCGTCAAGCCGGCATGATCCTGCTCGGAATAATTAAATATGCCCCCGATCCCGGCAAAGTTTTTCGTTCTTTCCAGCTGGTCGCGAATGGCCATGGGGGTCGCGTCACCGTGTTCAATGGCATCCCTGATTAACATGATAGCATCCCAGGCGTGGCCGCCGAAATGATCTCCTTCCACTTTGAAATGTTTTCTGTAGTTATTCACGTAACCCAGCAGTGCCTTTTTCTGCGGGTCTTTATCCGGCAACTGGTCGGCGACGATAACACGTCCGGAGGGGAGAATGATATCTTCAGCCCCTTCGCCTGCCAATTCAATGAATCTTTTTGAAGACACCCCATGACTCATGTACAGAGGAATTTTGATTCCTAACTGTTTGGCATTTCTGGCAACAACCGCGGGACCAGGATTGGTTCCCCAGCAGACAATTGCCTGGGCGTCAGTACCGCGAATTTTGGTGAGCTGCGCGGTCATGTCTGTGTCTTTCGGTCCATACGTTTCATCCGATATTATTTCTATGCCGAATTCTCCAGCCTTTAATTTCAACTGTTCGCGTCCGGAAGAACCAAAACCGTCAGACACGGTGATGATGGCTATCTTTTTTATTTTCTGTTCTTTCATGTGTTCGAATATTTTCATTACCGCTAAAGCGTCGTTTTGTGCTGTTTTAAAAACCCATTTTTTTACCGGTTCGGTTATCTTAATTCCCGCCGCACAGGAGATAATCGGTACTTGTGCTTTTTCCACGACAGGAATCACGGCCATACTGTTCCCGGTTGTACTATCGCCGATAATCGCCACAACCTTGTCATTTTTTATCAGTCGATTCACGGCCTGCACGGCTTTGGTGGCATCGCCCTGAGTGTCATAAACAATTAGCTCCAGTTTCCGCCCTTTAACACCGCCAGTTTTGTTTATTTCATCCACCATCATCTGCGCCGTATTGCGTTCCGGTTCACCCAGAAACGAGGCTGGACCGGATACGGAAAATATCGCGCCGATCTTGATGGGAGGTGCGGCAAAAGAAGCACCGGCAAACAACACAAAAATCAAAGAAAGAAAAATAATTCTAAAAATCTTTCTCAGCATACACCCCTCCTTATTAAAAATTTTCATCATCCGTAAATTAACAAATAATTACGTGAATTTTCACGCAATTATAAATCATAGATAAAATTGCGTGTCAAATAAAAAAAGTTACATCAACCACACTAACAGGCAGGATTATTGTTATGAAACAATGGGGATTCTGACGATAAATGTCGTACCTTTTCCTTCTTCGCTTTCGAACGAGATATCACCTCCGTGCCGCTGAACAATCTCATAAGAAATGCTCAAACCCAACCCTGTTCCTTTACCTACTTCTTTAGTGGTAAAAAAAGGCTCAAATATTTTAACCATATTGTCCGGAGAAATTCCAACACCTGTATCGGACACGGAAATCCAAATCTCCTTGTCCCTCTCCCACGTTTTTATTTTTATTTCACCCTTTTCAGTAATGGCCTGCGCGGCATTTAACAAGAGGTTAATGAACACCTGACTGAGTTGTTGGGGAAAACATTTGGTGAAAGGAATTTCACCATACTCCTTGACTAAGGCAGCCTTATGCTTTATTTCATTCCAAACAATATTGATACTCTGCTCCAGGCATTCGTTGATGTCGGAGTTTTTATAATCCACATCGTCCACTCTGGAAAAACGTTTTAGGCTTTGAACAATCTTCTGTACCCTATTCGTACCGTCAAGCAATTCTTGCACCATCTTTCGTATGTCTTCTACAATATAATCGATTTTTAACTCTTTGCGTTTTTTCTCCATTTTCCTGATCGCGTCCGAGGCCTGAAGCTTTTTTATTATTTCCGTCTGCACTTGCGAAAATTTCACCAGTCGATAAAGATACTTATCAAGCGTATTCAAATTACTGGCTATAAATGATACAGGATTATTTATTTCATGGGCCACTCCCGCTGCCAGCTGTCCGATGGAGGCCATTTTTTCCTGCTGAAGAATTTTGGCCTGAGACACCTTTAATTCTTCATATGCCGCGCCCAGCCTTTCCAAAGCAATCTGAACATTTTTCCTGCTCTCTTCAATCTCTATATTCTTTCTAATCAGTTCATCATGATTTCTTTTCAAAGCCTCTTCCGCATGCTTGCGTTCGGTTACATCACGCGAAATGCCACGGAAGCCAATTATCTTGCCTGAAGAATCTTTTTGCAAGGACGCCGATGTTTCAAGATATCCCTTTGTTCCGTCCCTTCTAATAATTTCATATCCCTGAACCTTGCCCGGATTTCCAGTTCTGTAAATTTCATTATAAATTCGCAAGCATTTCCGCGCGTTTTCTCCATCTGTGTATTCTTTGTAATTTATACCCAGCAATTCTTCGGGGGGATAGCCAAGAATCCGGCACACAGAATCATTAAAAAAAACGGCGTTACCGGCAAGATCCAACTCAAAATATCCTTCCTCCATCTCATCGAGAATAGTCCTGTATCTTTCTTCACTTCTGCGCAAATCTTCTTCCACCCGCTTGCGCTCGGTGATATCTCTCGATACACCGTGAATGCCCGCAATTTTCCCTTCACGATCACGGAACCAGTGCATGATGTTTTCGAACCAACGCGTACCTCCATCCTTATGATAATACTCTACTTCCAGCGTGAAAGTTCTTTCAGAATCCGCCTGTTGTTTCTTTTCAATTTCCAGTTCCCAAGCAAACTTGTTCGTCATGTTGGCATAGGAATCCGGCGTCACTATATCCTTTAAATCCTGACGTAACCTTTCCTCCATAGAAAAACCCAGTACCTTTTCTATGGATGAGCTCACATAAAGAGGTTTAAAATCCATGTCGAGCGTCCAAACAATGTCCGTCATAGCTTCCATCAGGAAGCGGTATTTTCTTTCGCTTTCCCTGAGCGCTTCCTCTGCCTTTCTACGCTCGGATATATTACGGGTAATGCCGCGGAATCCTATAGGTTTCCCCTCCTTATCCGTAATAAGCGACGCGGAAATTTCATTAAACACCCTTGTACCATCTTTCCTGATGGCCTCCATCTCCAGAGATTTAATCGGGATCCCGGTGCGGTAAAGATCAATAAAAGCTTTGCGTGTTCTTTTATAAGTTTCTTCATCCTGATACTTACGGGAATCCATCCCCGTCATTTCTTCTTTGCTGTAACCGAGATTCCTCGTCTCTGCATCATTGAAAAAAGTATAATTTCCTTCCAGATCGATTTCGTAATAACCGTCGTCTATACTTTCCAGGATTGTCCGGTATTTCTCTTCGGAACGGCGCAAATCTTCTTCCATATTTTTTCGTGCTGTTATATCGCGGGAAACGCCTCTGAATCCAATAGGTCTGCCGGCATCATCTCTAATGAGAGAAGCATAAGTCTCATGGATCAATTTTCTTCCGTCTTTCGTAATTGATTCAAGCTCTACAGCCTCTATGGGTTTACCCGTTTTGTAAAGTCCCCTGTAAGGCTTGATAAACTTTTCGGCTGATTCTTTAGTCGTGTGTATCCTATAACTTTTCCCTATTAATTCTTCCTTTGTATAACCCAGATACCGGCAATTTGCTTCATTGGCGAAGATATAATTACCTTCCAGATCCAATTCAAAATAGCCTTCGCTAATGCTTTCCAGAATACCCTTGTATCTCTGCTCGCTTTTGCGCAGTTCTTCACGCGATTTTTTATACTCGGTAACATCCCTAACCAACCCTCTGAAGCCCACTGCCCTGCCCGAAGAATCCTTAAGTAGCGACACAGACGTTTCCATAAAAGCTTTGGTTTTGTCTTTCCTTGTTATTTCATAATCCACTATTTTCGCGGGCATGCCTGTCCTGTAAATTTCATTAAACCCCTGAAATAACCTTTCCGCAGTTTCCCTGTCTGTGTAATTACGGTAATTTATGCCACCCATTTCTTTACGTGTATATCCCAATATGCGACATAAGGATTCATTGAAAAAAGTAAAATTGCCGGCAAGATCAATTTCGTAATATCCCTCGTTGATATTTTCTAAAATGGTCCGATACTTTTCTTCACTTTTGCGCAGTGCTTCATCGCTTTGTCGGCGTGATTTTTTTCTGCGTTCAGGAATGAATACCATTTTCCCCCTAAAATATTTTTACTATAAATTTAATATCTTAATAATCGGTTAAACATAAGGGCGGTAACGCCAGTTAGGTGTTTTTTGCTTTTAATGACTGTTATTCCAATTCAGGCGCAGATTCATCCTCCAGGAATTTTTCACCGGACATGCCGGGCACCTCTTCCACCGCACGTAATTTTCCTTGAAGCGTCTTCGATTTTTTGCGTGCATCATCGACAGTGTTGACAGCTTTTTCCAGTCTGTCCCGGACTACGTCAAGAGTATCACCAAATTTCGTAAACGCCGTTTTAACTTCACCCAGCACTTTCCATACTTCGGTCGATCGTTTTTGTATCGCCAGCGTGCGGAAACCCATCTGCAGGCTGTTTAAAAAAGCGGAAATCGTTGTTGGTCCGGTAATGGTTATTTTATGTTCGCGCTGCATTTTTTCAAAAAGGCCGGGGATGCGTAAAACCTCGGCAAAAAGCCCTTCAAAAGGCAAAAACATTATGGCAAAGTCCGTGGTATTGGGAGGATCGATGTATTTAATGCTGATATCTTTTGCGAATCTTTCAATTTTTGCTTTTAGGCTCTTTGTGTAAGTCTCGATTTCAACAATATCAGCTTTTTCATAAGCATCGATTAAAGAAATATAGTCCTCGGTCGGAAATTTCGCGTCAATTGGCAACCAGAGGAAACTGCCTGAATCATCTTTACTGGGGATCTTTATCGCGTATTCAACATGGTCACCGCTTTTTTCTTTCGTTTTGACGTTCTTTTCGTATTGCGCGGGAGTCAAAATCTGATCGAGAATAGCGCCGAGTTGGGCTTCACCCAGCACGCCTTTTGTCTTGACGTTAAGTAAAACTTTTTTTAAATCCCCCACCCCACTGGCCAGACTCTGCATTTCACCCAAACCTTTTTGCACCTGTTCCAATCTCTCGCTTACCAGCTTGAAAGCCTCGCCCAGCCTGGTTTCCAACGTAGCATGAAGTTTATCATCAACTGTCTCGCGCATTTTTTCCAGCTGAAGGGTGTTGTCTTCCTGAATCTGTTTGAGCTTGCCATCCACCACTAGGCGCACATTCTCCATTTTCTGTTCAACGGAATCACCAAAACCTTTAAGGGAACCGGCCAATTCTTCTCGCTGTTCGCGTGACTGGTTTTGAAATTCGGCGCGGAGCTTGGCAATTTCATCACGCACGGAGTTTTCCGTGCGCTCCTGCAGCGTTTTTAAAACATCAAACTTTCCGTCCAACGGCGAAAAAATCGAACTGCCTCGTTTTAACTGCCAGATGAGCAAAACGATGACCAGAAGCAACAAGCCAATGATTATGTAGGTAAATATTTCCATCAAATTTTCCGTACTTTTATTTTCTCAACCCAAAAATATGTCATGAACTGCGATACCGGTTTTTAGTCTTAGGCTTGTGTTTTTATCTTCCTCAAAACACTCTCCGGAAATCACGGTCTTTCATTATTGCAGTAAAAGCAACGTCCACTAAACGGTAAGCACGTTTCTCCAATTCGGGAACTTCGTCCGTGCCGGCGGACGGTATCGTTACGAAGAATGATTTGTCCATCTTCGTTTCACCATTTTTAAAAACCAAAACTTTAAACTTGAATTCTTGATCGGTTACAGACGTCAGAATCAGCTGAAACTCGGATACCCCTTTCGGAGCACTGTAAGCGCCCGAGCCCGGCGCTCCCCACCAGTAACGATGGTGGTAATATTGGCCATCGGTTTGATAATCAACCACTTTTACCCCGACATATTTAAACGCCTTTTCAAAGCAATACCAAAAATAGTTTTGCAAATGATCGTTACTCTCATACGTGTACTTATTGTCCGCACTGTAGTAACCCCATGTCTTGGTGTTCTGCGCCTGGTTGTGGAAGGAAGCTAAAACCACTTTTTTCCCCTTCATGTAGGAATAATCGGCGGACCGAAAAGAGGGAAAATATTTGTCATAATTCATGGTGATTTTAGTGCCACTAACTGTGGCGCACGCGGCAAGAAAAAAACCAACAACAACGATAAGGGAGATTTTATGCCAAAATTTTGTTTTTCTCATGGCAGAGATACCTCCTTTAACTTATTTTTACGACAAAATTCTTTAATATGGCGTAAATATAGCGGCCAAAAGACTAGCGTGTCAAGCAAAATGACTCCTAAATTAGGAAGCAAATAAAAGTATCTTTGATTATATAAAGCATACTGTAATTCGCATAATGGACATTTTTGTTTTGTCCGCAACGCTCTGGATAAGAATATCGGCAAACGGGAAAACACTGCTTATGTTTCCCCCGCTGACGAAGGGAAAAATTACCGGCCAGATTACTGGCCGGTAATTTGATTAAATGCTATTTTTTTGTCGTCATCGGCGCTTGCAAACCCGGCCCGTCACCTGGCGCAGATTGTCGATTGTCGGCGGGGCTTTAAAAATCAAGCCGGTAAAAGCCTTTTCTATCGGCAAAAACATGATGTCGGACGCATCCGCGCCTTTCCGTTTCTGGAAAGGCGTCACTTGCTGCCGCGCCAGTGCCGCGCCAATTCGGCCATAGGGATATCAAAAACTTTTTTGCCGCCCGCCAAGCCCGAGAAAGATTTTTTCCGCGTCGTTTCCCCGATAAGTATCAGCGTGATTCCGTATTTTTCATAAACCGCTTTTATTTTTTCCGCATTAAGCCTGGAAACTTCCAGGACATAGCCAATTGATTCGCTGAAAAGCGCATAATCAGCACGCAGCTTGCTGGCCGAAGTCATGTCGATTTGGACTCCGATTCTCCTGCTTCCCATCACCATTCTCACCAGCGCGGCGGCAAGACCGCCGTTCTCAATAACGGCGGAGGATTTTACAAGATTTTTTCCTGTCGCTTCAAGCGCCGCATATTCAAGTTTACCGGCTGCAACAGGTGATATAGAGGGAGGGTTCTTTCCCCATCTGCCGGAAAGAAGGGCGTATTCCGACCCCTTGAACTCCCGCTTTCGTCTTCCCGCCAGGAAAAGAAGGCTCCCCGCGCTTTTTAATCCGGTCGTTACGGTTTGACGATAATCTTTTATATATCCGAAAACTATCGGAATAAGAGACGGATCAAGCGGCACTTCTTTCCCGCCACTGATATAGGTGTTTTTCAAGGAAACATTTCCAGCAACCACCGCCATCGGTTCTTTTTCGCCATAAAGAGGTATTTTGCACGCCTTATTCAATCCGTTTATGCCCTTGTCAAAACAGAAATAGTGTTCAGGGTTATCGGGATTGCCGTAATTGCACCCGTCCGCGGCAGCCACAGGTTTAAGGCCGGCCACCGCAAGCTTGAGTCTCGCGAGAACAGTGGCCAGATAAGCCTGGATTTCCGCGGAACCATTTCTTCCGTGGATGGATTTTCCTCCAAAGACAAGCGCCACGCCGATGCGCTTGTTTCTGGCGGATGTTTTTTCGTTTTTGAGGGGAGCAATGACACAGACGTCTGTTTCGTCAGGTGCCGTGACCATGTAATCCTTTTTTTTATCTTTAAGAATACCGAAGACGTCTGCTTTGGAATATACATTTTTGGAAGCGATGACTTTCAATATTTCTTTTTTCAGAGACTGCGGCGGCGGCACCTGGAATTCCCATTCTTTTGCTTTAAATGATGGTTTCTTCGAAAATGGTTTATAAACAGGCGCGCCGGTAATAAGACTGACGGGAATATCGCAATAAACGGTTTTGCTGTCCTTCATGATAAAGCGGTCTTTTTTTAAAACTTTGCCGATTACCGCAACCTTGCCGCCATATTTTTTGAATTTTTTATCGTTTTGGAAAATTGGCAGGATAACTTTCGTGGCTTTATCCGACGCAACAATCATATTCCTTTCTTGATCCTCGCCAACGGCAAGCGCCAGGGGATGAACCTTCAAGCCTGCGGGAACAGGAACTTTATCCGTAAGTATTTCAATACCATAACCTCTCCCGGATACTTGTTCAGCGGTTGAGCAGGTAAGTCCCGCCGCGCCCATATCCTTCAAGGACATTTGCGACAGTAGTTTCTTTTTTTTCAGGGCATCTTTGACTTTTTTGAACGCATCGAAAGTCGCTTTTTCTAAACGGGGATTTGAACCGAATTCAATCTCTTTTGTCTTTCCCGCTTCAAATGCCTGCGAGGCAAAAGAAGCTCCGCCGACGGCGGCTCCCGCCGTGGGCTTTCCTACGTAAATCAGATTGTATCCTGCAGCATTCTTCGGGACGATATTAGGTATCAATTCGTCATTTTTTACCACACCCAATGCCGACACATTCATGAGGCAGTTGTGCTGGAAAGAATTTTCGTAATACAAGTCAAGGTCAATTAGCGGTATCTCCATCGCGCCACAATATGATGCCGCTCCCTCCATGGCACCGCTGAGAAGATCCTTGGAATTCTTTTCGGCTTTCGGTCCGTACCGCAGAGAAGCTCCCACCCCGAGGTTTTTGGCGCCCATCCCGAATATATCACGCAGAACACCGCCGACACCCGTAGCCGCGCCGTCAAATGGATTGATTAAGGTAGGATGGTTGTGCGACTCGATTTTAAAAACAGCGCTGTATCCGCTTTCTCCTATCTTCACCGCCCCGGCATCGCTCTGCTCGGTGCGGAGGACGTGCCTGTTCCTTTTTATGAGGGAACGCAACTTGTTTTTCGAGTGTTTATACGAACAGTGGTCAGACCATAAACTGTCCAGTATGTAAGCTTCTGTGATGCTGAGAGGTTTTTGGGCTTTTTTCTGCGCCAAACGAAACTCGTCAAGCGTAAGTCCCCAACCATTACCTTTGCATACATTTTCAAATTCTTTTTCCGACATCCCTAAAAAATCAAATGTCTTTTCCTTTTCCATTAACGTACCCTCCGTTATAGCTGTCAGTTACATTGTAAATAGCATGTTCCTAATCGACGCGAAAAGTCCCGTTGACTCTCGAAAGTTACATATTGCAAAACATGTTGAACTAATCTGTTTTCTTGTAGCACATTTAAATTCAAAATTCTGCCATTTTTAATGGTTACGGATCGAAAAACACAATATTAAAAAAAACCGACTGAGAGGTTGTTTTTGCAAAAATAAGGGACAGAAAGTTATTGGTTATAGATGCAAACCCATTTGACAGAAACAATATTTACAGTTGTATACTTGAAACGTTTTCGGTATAAACACCATTTTCCGGCGTAAGTCGGACGGATTTAAATTAGTGTAAATATATTAAGGCAATTTTTATGACGGTTAGAATTGAAGTTGGCTTCAGGCAAGGCATTCGCGATGCTCTGGGTGAAAAAACAAGAAAGCGCATCACTGATAATCTGGGAATGCAGGTTCAAAGAGTCGTAACGATAGAAGTTTATACTGTCGCTGGCGAATTGACCGCCGAAGAGCTTCATCAGGCCGCATCCGGACCGCTTTGCGACTCGATCATTCAGGAATTCTCGATTAACAGGCCGCTCGCAAAAAATTTTGACTGGCTCATTGAAGTCGGTTTCCGTCCCGGCGTTACCGACAATGTCGGCAAAACGGCGCGCGAGGCCATCGCGCTGCTTCTGGGCGGAACTCTTGGCGAGCGCAAAATCAATGTTTATACTTCCCGCCAGTACCTTCTTTCCGGTACGCTTACCAAAGCTGACGCAGAAAGAATCGCCCACGATCTTCTGGCTAATGACCTTATCGAACGTTACCAGGTTGTAGGCAAAGAGGAATTTGATTTTCAAAACGGCCTGCCCGCAGTCGTTCCGCAGGTCACGGGAAAAGGCGATCCGCAGTTAGCCACCATCAATCTGACGCAACTGGATGCCAAAACGCTTTTAAAAATCAGCCAGGAAAAACTTCTGGCTTTGAATCTCGAAGAGATGCAGACGATCGCGAAGTATTTCGCTGATCCCGCCGTCGTCAGAGCCCGCAGGAAAATGGGCCTGGATGAAAACACGACCGACGTGGAGCTCGAATGCCTCGCGCAGACCTGGTCAGAGCATTGCAAACACAAGATTTTCAACAGCAAAATTGATTACTTCGACGGTAAAACGAAGAAAACCATCAATTCACTTTTTAAAACCTATATCAAAGGATCGACGGCCAGAATCCGCAAAGCCAAAGGCAAGAAGGATTTCTGCCTCTCTGTATTTGTTGACAACGCGGGGGTCATTAAATTCAACAACGGGTACAATTTGGTCTTTAAAGTGGAAACACACAACTCACCGGCCGCGCTCGATCCCTACGGCGCGGCACTCACCGGCATTGTTGGCGTGAACCGCGATCCGTTCGGCACGGGCCTGGGCGCGAAACTCATCTTCAACACGGATGTGTTTTGCTTTGCATCTCCTTACCACAAAAAGAAACTGCCGCCCCGCATTCTGCATCCGCGCCGCATTTACGAAGGCGTGCGCGAAGGCGTGGAGCACGGCGGCAACAAAAGCGGCATCCCGACGGTTAACGGCAGCATCGTTTTCGACGAACGTTTTCTGGGAAAACCGCTCGTGTACTGTGGCACCGCCGGCATCATGCCCGCAAAAATCAACGGTAAACCAACGCACGAAAAAGAAATCAAACCGGGTGACGTCATCATCATGGCGGGCGGCCGCATCGGTAAAGACGGCATCCACGGCGCGACATTCTCCTCGGAAGAACTTCACGAAGGCTCGCCGGTTACGGCCGTGCAGATCGGCGACCCGATCACGCAAAAGAAAATGACGGACTTTTTGCTTCAAGCCCGGAATCTGGGACTTTACCGCGCGCTCACCGACAACGGCGCGGGAGGCCTGTCCTCATCGGTAGGCGAGATGGCCACTTATTCCGGCGGCTGCGAAATGGATCTGTCGCTGGCGCCCCTGAAATACGCGGGTCTTCAGCCCTGGGAGATTCTCGTGTCTGAAGCGCAGGAACGCATGTCGCTCGCGGTCGATCCGAAAAAAGTGGACAAGTTCATGGAACTGGCCCGCAAGATGGATGTGGAAACGACGGTGCTGGGCAAGTTCACGAGCTCCGGTAAATTCCACATCCGTTATGGGGAAAAAACCGTCGCCTATCTCGATATGGATTTTCTGCACGAGGGTGTCCCGCAAATGAAACTCGTCGCCAGGTGGAAAGCGCCCAAACATCCCGAGCCGACATTCGCCCCGCCTGCCGATTTAGGGAAGGCGCTCAAGCAAATGCTTTCGCGCCTCAATATCTGCTCAAAAGAATCGGTGGTGCGCCAATACGATCATGAAGTCCAGGGCGGTTCGGTGGTCAAGCCCCTGGTCGGGGTTTGCAATGACGGACCGTCGGACGCGGCGGTTATCCGGCCCCTTCTCGATTCGATGGAAGGCGTGGTGGTCGCACACGGCATCTGTCCGCGTTACAGCGATATCGACGCTTACTGGATGACGGCCTGCGTAATTGACGAAGCGGTGCGAAACGCCGTCGCCGTGGGTGTGGATCCGGATCATCTGGCGGGACTCGACAACTTCTGCTGGTGCGATCCGGTGCAGTCGGAAAAAACACCGGATGGCCACTTCAAGCTCGCTCAGCTTGTGCGCGCCAACATGGCCATTTTCGACATTACCACCGTTTACGGCGTGCCTTGCATTTCCGGCAAGGACAGCATGAAAAACGACTACTCCATCGGCCGCACGAAAATCTCCGTGCCGCCGACGCTGCTTTATTCCGTCATCGGCAAGATTCCCGACGTCCGCCAGGCTGTGACCATGGACGCCAAGCGTCCGCAGGATCTGGTCTATATCCTGGGCGAAACGAGAGACGAATTGGGCGGTTCGGAGTGGTTTGCCAAACAGGGTGCAATCGGCAACAAAGTGCCGCAGGTGGAAGCCAAAACGGCAATGAAGCTCTACCGCGCCTTGAACAAGGCGATCCGCGCGGGGCTTGTGGCATCCTGCCACGACTGCTCGGATGGGGGCTTGGGCGTGGCGCTCGCGGAAACAGCGTTTGCCGGAGGCCTGGGGCTCAATGTCAATTTAAAAGACGTTCCCTATCGTGGCAAGAAACGTGACGACTTCATTTTATTTTCGGAGACGGCCAGCCGCTTCGTCGTAACGATTCATCCAAAAAATCAGGCAAAATTTGAAAAGCTGATGCGCAGCCTTGTCGCGCGCGAAATCGGTTTTGTTTCCAACGACGGCCTGCTGCAAATCAGCGGCCTTTCCGGTCAGACGATTATTAAAGAAAAAATCGGCAAGCTCAAAGACGCGTGGCAGGCGCCGCTTAATTTCTAAATTAGGACTTCTAAAATGGCAAACAAAGTCAAGGCGATTATTCTCACCGGCAACGGCACCAACTGCGAGATGGAAATGGCGCACGCCTGCAAGCTCGCAGGCGCGGACAGATACGACATCGTCCATATAAGTGAACTCCTCTACGACGAAAAGCGCCTTTCGGATTATAACTTTCTGAACCTCCCCGGCGGGTTTTTAGATGGAGACGATCTGGGCTCGGCCAAGGCCGGCGCCAACCGCTTTCTGCACGCACCTATTTCCGGCGCCAATGATATACTTATCGAAGAACTGCTCAAATTCATCGGCGCGGGCGGCCTTATTCTGGGCGTCTGCAACGGCTTTCAGCTGATGGTGAAACTGGGGCTTCTGCCGGCGCTGGATAATAACTTCACGAAACAGAGCACGACACTAACCTACAACGATTCCGGCCGTTTTGAAGATCGCTGGGTGTATCTCAAGTCCAATGAGCAAAGTCCCTGCGTCTTCACACGCAATCTGAATTTAGTTTATTACCCCGTCCGCCACGGCGAAGGAAAATTCATTCCGGAGAGTAAGACGGTGCTTAACGAAATCGAAAAGAAAAACCTCGTCGCCTTTCAGTACTGTACCGCAGAAGGCAACATCACGATGGACTATCCGGCCAATCCCAACGGCTCCACACAGGCCATCGCCGGCATCTGCAATGAGTCGGGCCGGCTCTTCGGTCTGATGCCGCATCCGGAAGCCTTTCTGCACCGCACCAACCACCCACGCTGGACACGCGAGACACTCCCGGAAGAAGGCCAGGGCCTGGCGATCTTCAAGAACGCCGTCAGCTTTATCCGCGGCAAAAACTTCTAATTATCTTTCTTTCCAATCAAATCAATCACTGTGATTTCCGGCGGGGCAAAAATACGTACCGGCGGTCCCCAAGTGCCCACCCCGCGGCTGACGTAGAGAAGTCTACCTGGCGCAAGTTCGTGCAGGCCGTAAATTTTCGGAAAATAGAGCCGTACAATAAAACCAAACGGATAAAGTTGACCGCCGTGCGTGTGACCGGAAAGCTGCAAATTAAAATTGGCATTCAAATTTACAAAAGGCTGATGCTTTAGCAACAATACAAATTGGTCTCTGCTTTGAGCCAATGCGCGTTGAAATTCCAGACTTTTTTTCGTTGTCCCTGGTACGCGACTGGTAATATCGTCCTCGCCGAAAATCATAATGCCCGCAACCTCGAACGATTCATCGCGGAGAAAACGAAATCCTGCCGCTTGTGTAAACTCGATGGACCGCTTCAATCCGGCGTAATATTCATGATTACCCAGCACCGCGAATTTGCCATAAGGAGCTTCGATGTCCGCGAAACGCTCTGCATCATCCACGATGTTGTCCAGCTCTCCGTCGAGCAAATCACCGGTGCAAACCAGAACATCAGGGGCGGCTTCACGCACCAGTTGCAACAGACGATCCAGACGCTGCTTGCGGATAATGATACCCACATGCGCATCTGATATCTGCACAATGCGCAGCTTGCCCGGTTGGGGTAAAATACGCTCAGTAGCGATTTCCAGGTGTCGCACGCGAATGTTTTGCGCTTCAAAATAACCATATACAACGAGAACAACAGACAAAAGGACAGACAGGCCGAAAAAAAGCGTTTTTAACGGAGGACCCGCACCGAACATTTTATATAAAAGTCTAACCAGATCAAAGGACAGATTAATAACAAAAAACAGGAAAACAAAGGCCATCCAGAGATAGCCGATGCAGGCAACCGCGCGTGCTATCTGTTCATAGCGCAACGATTCGAGCAGGCGCACTAAAACGGGCGCAACAATAAGCGAAATCAAAAGGATAAGAATTGCGACCTGCAAAAAGCCGGAAAAATGAAGAATACTTCGCGCCCGAAAGAAGAAATAGAAATTTATACTTCCGTAGACACAAAAAAAGGTTAAGAGAAAAATTATCATTCTCAGTTCCATGCTGCTCCGTTTCCGGATAAAGAGTAAAGAAAAACTCGCGCCAAGTCAATATCAAGGGCAAATTTAATCGCCAGGTAGAACTTGACAAGCCATGCTCCATAAGATAAATACGTCATCTCTTTTGAGTATTGGATGCCGATGTAGCTCAGCCGGCAGAGCAACTGATTCGTAATCAGTAGGTCGCCAGTTCGATTCTGGCCATCGGCTCCAGAAATACCAGCAAACCCGGCTCCATTCCTTCAGCACAAGGCAAAGTTTTTTATGGCCGAAGTTCTCATCCGCAAAACTGATTATGACTACCAGCAATTAAAACCTGCTTTTTTCGAGATCGTGGAAAAACTTGCCGGAGATAAAATCAAAAGCGGCCAGCGCGTTTTGATAAAACCCAATCTGCTTTCTTTCGCGACGCCTGAGGACGCCATTTTGACGCACCCTCTGGTCATTAAAGCTGCCGTGGAATACGTTCTGGAAAAAGGCGCGCGTCCGCAGGTTTCCGATTCTCCCGCCATCGGTTCGTTCGAACGCATCGTAAAAATGAACAAAATCAACGTAGCGCTGAAGGGGCTTGATGTTATTTGTTCTCCTTTTAAAAATACGGTAATGGTGGATATCGGCAAGCCTTACGGCAAGATTGAAATTGCCCGGGACGCCTTAGAGGCGAATGTCATTATCAATCTGCCCAAGCTCAAAACGCACACGCAAATGTTTTTGACGCTCGCTGTGAAAAACATGTTCGGCTGTGTCGTGGGTTTCAAAAAATCCCAATGGCATATGCGTGCGGGCACGGACACGGATGCTTTTGCCCGCCTGTTGATAGCTATTCATCAGGCAGTGAAACCAACTGTTTCCATCCTCGACGGCGTCCTGACTCTCGAAGGAGAAGGTCCGGGCAAAGGCGGCAAACCGAGACACATCGGGGTTTTAATGGGTAGCGCTGACAGTTTCGCTCTGGATATGGTCGTATGTCAGATGCTCGGCGTCAGTTACAAAAGAGCGCCCATTCTTAAAAACGCTCTCGATAAGGGGATGCTTCCCTTATGCGAAGTGAAAGGCGCTCTGCCCCAGGTAAGAAATTTTGAACTTCCACTTTCTTCCGGTCTTATCTGGGGACCGCGGTTTTTGCATAACTTCATGCGCCGCCATACCATGGCTATGCCTGTGTGTGACGATGATCTGTGCAAGATGTGCTCTCAATGCTGGACATTATGTCCAGCCAAAGCCATCGAGAATCTTGCCGAAAAAATCGAATTCGATTATAAAAGGTGCATACGCTGCTATTGTTGCATCGAAGTTTGCCCCTACGGCGCGCTCCAGGCGCGAGAAACTATTGGCGGGAAAATCACCAGAAGACTGATGGAAAGCTTTTCATGAAAACAAAATTGAAACCTGATTTTACCAAATATTCATTAGCTTTAGTCGAAAATGACAAGATTGTTTATTCGTCCCGGAAAAGCGGACTGAGACCACTTTGGGATTGTTTAAAAAAATACCGGCAGGCGGGGAAAGAATTTATTTTATTTGATAAAGTAATCGGCCTGGCCGCGGCAAAGCTTGTTGTTTACGCAAAAATTATAGCGGGGATAAAAACGTTGCTTGTCTCCACACCAGCAAAAGAATTTCTTGATGAAAACGGCATTCCGATAAAAACCCGAAAAACTGTTCCTAATATCCTTACTAAAGAGATGAAGGCGGTTTGCCCGGGTGAAATCATCGCTTTAAATACTGACAATCCCAAGAGTTTTCATGCAAAAATACGGGCTATGCTCGACAAGAACTAATTTCTGTTATCCGGGCATCTTCGAATAGAGTCACCGGCGCGAACTGCCAAGAATGGAACCAAGGACGCCCCTGATAATCTGCCTCCCGACCGATGACCCGATGGAACGAGCCGCGCTTTTCGCAGCGGCCTGTACTATTCCTTCTGTTTTGCCTCCACGAGGACCTGTGCGTCCAAAGATAATCTCGCTTAATCCTCCGACCACATTTCCCTGATCTGCTGTCTGCTTTTTTGCCGCCGTGTTTTGACCGGTTGTTTGCGCATCGGCTATTGCCTTTTCCGCACTAGCGCGAAGTTTCTCATAAGCCGATTCCCGATCTAAACCTTTTTCATAATAACCGTAAATTGTGGAACGCTTAATAACCGCCAACCGTTCCGAATCGGTGAGCGGGCCAAGACGCGACTCGGGCGCAATCACAAACGACCGCTCCACCTGAGTCGGCCTTCCCTTTTCATCAAGAAAAGAAATAAGAGCTTCTCCCACGCCCAATTCCGTAATAACTTCGGCGGCATTGAAGGCCGGATTGGGGCGCATCGTATCGGCCGCCGTTTTTACCGCCTTTTGATCGCGCGGCGTAAATGCGCGCAGCGCATGCTGCACGCGGTTACCTAGTTGAGCAAGAACCGTATCAGGAATGTCCAGCGGATTCTGCGTGACGAAATAAACACCCACTCCTTTGGAACGTATCAAGCGCACCACCTGTTCAATCTTCTCCAAAAGAGCTCTGGGCGCATCGTTGAAGAGCAGATGCGCTTCATCAAAAAAAAACACCAGTTTTGGTTTTTCCGGGTCGCCAACTTCCGGCAATTGTTCAAACAATTCAGAAAGCAGCCATAAAAGAAAAGTGGAGTACAGTTTCGGATTGTTGTAAAGCCTATCAGCGACCAGCACGTTGATAATTCCTCTCCCCTCTCCGTTTGTCTGAATAAGGTCGGCTATATCCAGCATCGGCTCGCCGAAAAACTTGTCGCCACCCTGTTGCTCGATGGTCAAAAGCCCTCGCTGAATAGCGCCGACAGAAGCGGCGGAAATATTACCGTATTCGGTGGTAAACTGTTTGGCGTTATCTCCCACAAATTGAATCATCGCCCGCAGGTCTTTTAAATCAAGCAGCAACAGGCCATTGTCATCGGCGATTTTAAAAACCAAGGTCAATACACCGGATTGCGTTTCGTTTAAGTTAAGCAGGCGCGCCAGCAGAAGCGGACCCATATCCGATACCGTGGCGCGGACTGGATGTCCCGATTCACAAAAAACATCCCAAAAAACAGCCGTGTTGGCACGTGGATTGAAACGTGTAATTCCTATTGATTCTAAGCGCTTAAGCAGCTTTTCCGAGGCAGTACCCGCTGCGGCGATACCGGAAAGATCGCCCTTGACATCGGCCATAAAAACCGGCACTCCTATGGAAGAAAAGGACTCCGCCATTCTTTGCAAAGTAACCGTCTTACCCGTACCGGTGGCTCCGGTAATAAGCCCATGGCGATTTGACATTTGCGGCAAGAGAACAACTTCCCTGCCTCCGGACATGGCAATAACCAGCGGTGCGCCCATGATTACTCCTTCACTTTTTTATCGGGTGTTTCACATTAGCAAGATATATTTTTGCTTGTATCGGCCAACGCCATTTATATATCTTTTGGCGTCTTATAGCACCATTTTGTATATATTGATAGTCTGCAACTCTTTTCATCATGCAAAAATTTTTCCGCTGACGCTATGTGTTTTTGAAAACATTTATTTCCCACCCGTATGCCCGATTTTCCATTGCGGGCATAACTCTGACGAACCCGGATGATATTCACGGCAAACTAGTGGCCTTGTTTCATAGATAGAACACAAAAACATCTCCCCTTCGTTATAAAGGAAAGGGCATTCGTGTGAATAATCACCGGTATCCGCGGAAATCATTCTGTCGCCCGCCCAGACAAGATGGCGGTGCTCGATAATATTCAGGATATCCTGTCTGCCCTCTTTTCGCCAGCGTTCAAAATCTTCTTTTTGCGCATAGGCGATCAAATCAACAAAACAGCATTTGCCGCAGCACAGACAGGTAAGCGCCTTAACCACAAACTGTTTCCACCAATAAAGTCAAAAAAATTCTACGTTCAGCAGATTTTAAAATAAATTTCTCCTTTAGAATCCCGCCGAACTCAACACACCTTCGAACGTGCCGGCATTGAACAAATAAACGTTCAAAGAAACTATTTGCTCGTTTTTTTCTTTAACGCGCTTCAGAAGGTTAGGTATCTTTTTTATAATGATTTGTAAAGATGCAGATACAACGGGTTAAAAAGAAGCAAACACAATTGTAGATAATAATAAAATTCAGCGGACAGTTAATATCCCTGTTCATTTGCGGTTTGGATTGTATATGGCTGCAAGTTCTTCATTAGATTGCAGAAGTTGCTGCGCCCGGTGGGCTTTCTCTGCCATACTTAAATTTTTATCTTTCTCCAGGCTCATCAACTGCAACAATTGTTGCGTCAGTTTTTCTTCTTCTGCGAAAAACGCTTTGGCAACATCGGCGCCAAAATGCATCACGCGCAAATCATGCAGACCCTTGATTTGAGCAATCGCCTCCTCCACCGTCTCCACTTCCTCGTCCGGCGGATAAATTTGCTTGCTATCACGCATGTATTTGTCAAAATAATCTGCCAGATGAACCACTTGGCGATGCGCTGTATCGGGTAATACTTCGGAAAGTTTCTGAAATTTTTCATGCAATTCTTCCGGCGTATTGAGGGCATATAATTTTTCTACATTCAAGCGCGTATTTTCGTTTAATAAGAGATTACCGTGTTCATCAACCTGAAACATTGAATAAATTTCATCCTTTTCCTTCGTCTCTTCTTGCTTTTGTGCGCTTTCTGCAACAACCGTGGTTGTGCATTCCGGTGTGCCGCACGCCATAATTATTTCATTTTCCAGCAACTCCCCAGGTTGTGAGACAGAAAGAATTCGTTTATCTCGTTCATCTCTTTTATTCACTAAAGCGGGATTATCGAGTAGCAGGTAGCTTATCGCACCTGCCGTAATCAACAGTATTAAAGCTACCCAAACAATTCTTTTCTGCATTCTATTTCCCCCATACTTTTTTCTCAAGCCATACAGCGGCAAAACCCCGGTATTATTGTTGATGCGCCGGATTTGTGATCCGGCGCATGTCTCCGTTTACCCCTCCCCCTGTTTTATCTTCCATGCTTTAACTGCTAATATGGGCAAGTACTCAAATAAGTATCAAAGCGTGAACTTGTCGCGTACGACGTATGTGAGGCTCCGCATAAAAATTCGTTATAACGAGTATCGCCATCGACAAAGCGTTTGGCAAAAGCTACGCCGTAGCGGCCGATGCGCTGATCCGTGCTGTTGGGCGTGAAATGCGTCGCGCCGTTCAGCAGAGCATATGCTCTTTCAGGATACACAAGGCTATTGTAGAAAGGACGCGCGTGGGAGGCATCAGGAGCGACAGTATCGCCGTCCGCGCCGAAAATAATCTGAGGCACGCGCACCGAAGAGAAGCTGGTGTAGGTGTTCCAAGGAGTCAGGGGAATGCCTACTTTTAAAGAGGAATCATTCGCGGACGCAATCAAAGTTCCGCCGCCGCCCATCGAATGTCCCGCCACACCACGGTCAGCCGAACGAATGCGCGAGCGGATTGTACTGTTAGCTGAATTAATCATGTACCGGAGCGCAGCTGCCAGCTGAGTAGCGCGACTGCTGGGCAAATCATAAATAGTATTCGTGTTCATGGCCATCGTTACAAAACCGTGCGTGGCCAGCCGGCGGGCAAACCAGGAAATTGAAGAACTCGTTCCGGTAAAGCCCGGACAAACCGCAATCACGCCGTACTGTCCGGAAGTGGTCGGATAGTAGATTGTGCCACCGCCAAATCCCGACACCAGAATGGAAACGCTGCTGGATGATACCGAGAAAGGCCCGTCACCGTTGAGCAAGGTAGATGTCGGATTGGGTCCGATTTCCACCGCGTAGGCCAGGCTGACAACCATCAGCATTGTGAAGATTAACGACAATAAAGCTTTTAAAGCCTTCATAAAACCTCCCCTCTTAAAAAAATTTAATTTTTCAAAACTCTTTTTACCACTTGCCACACCTTCAATAAGCTTCAGAGGAAACTTCCCACGAAAAAATAAGCGAATTAATCTATATTAAGAGTGTTCTGTCTTACAGAAGCCATGCCAAATATTCATTGTTGGGGGAAAAATTATTTATAATGATATTGAAGGCATAAGAGTTTTAGAATAAAGACGTCATCGGTAAAAAGTGTGACACGCCTCACTTTTGTGGCTGTGGTAGGTTGTGACACGCCTCACTTTTTAGTATCTATTCTTTTATTATTAATAGATGAGAAACCAAGAAAATTTCAATTGAACATTATATAATTTTCTTAATATTAACAAAAGCTTATCAAACATTGAAGCGGAAATTGATGATATCGCCATCTTGAACAATATAATCTTTTCCCTCCAAACGCAGGCGTCCCGCGGCCTTAACCTGAACCAACGATGCCCCGTGGGCGACAAATTCATTATAGTGCATAACTTCTGCCTTAATAAATCCGCGTTCAAAATCGTTGTGAATCACGCCGGCCGCCTGGGGGGCTTTTGTTCCTTCAGGAATCACCCAGGCCTTGACTTCGTCTTCACCAACGGTAAAAAAAGAAATGCGCCCCAGAAGTGAAAAAGCGGCGCGAATAACCCGGCCGAACGCCGGCTCGGCAATTCCCAGGGAGACGAGAAATTCTTTTTGTTCGGCGGCGTCAAGTCCAGCCAACTCTGCTTCGATTTTACAGCAAATACCCATTACCGGCTCTTTCAGCTTTGCCTCTTTAGCGAAAACATCGGCAAAAGAAAGATTATCCTCGGCTACATTGACTACCACCAGTTCCGGCTTTATCGTCCAAAAAGAAAAACTGCGCAGTAAAAATTCTTCTGCGCTGGCAAGCCCCAGCGCGCGCAGCGGCTTGCCTTCCTCCAGACAATCTTTGAGCCGCGGCAAGAGCTCGCTTTGCGCCGCCTCCTGCGGCGAGATGGCTTTTTTCGGCAATTTTGCCGCGCGTTCCATCTTTTTCTCAATGATAATCAAATCAGAAAGAATTAATTCGTCCTCTAATCTACGATAAGCATCCAAAGACAGAGATACATCCGGCAAGGAAAACCCATCTACCACATGCAGGATGCCGTCGGTACCGCTTAAATGTTGGCGGACTGCTTCCCACGGCTTTTCGCCCATAACATGAACATCGACAAAAGGAACTTTGGCCGGGGAAATCTTCGCCGGCTTATATATTTCGACCAGCTTATCAAAGCGAACGTCCGGAACGGAGGCCTGCCCGCGCACCACTGCTTCACCGTGCTGGCCACCTTTTACACCGGTCATAATTTCGAACAATGTACTCTTTCCGCTTTGCGGAAATCCAAGAATGCCCATTTCCATCGATAATTACCCTTATTTACTTAAGCTTAAAATTTATCCGGCTGTTTTTGACATTTTCTGTTTGCGCGGCGACAAAGATTTTTGGTTCTACAGTGAATATTCTTTCGGCACTTACCTCACCGGATTGAAGAAACAGCTCCTTCACATTCTGAGCACGTTTTAAAGCAAGCTGGCGCAGATCACTATCCGTTACTTCGATATTTGCGAGCATCAATTTCTCCATTTCCTCGAACGGCAAGTCTTTTTGCATTCCCAGAATATTGCGCGGTTTGGAAAAATCTGCCGCGCGGTAAGCCTGCTTCAAATATTTATTATATTCCTGCGAGGCAACCTGGACGTTCTCAATCGCTGTCTCCTGTTCCCCTCTTTTCATTATTTCTTTTAGCTTTTGCGCCTTGATTTGACGATTAAATTCTTCCCTCTTCAAACCTTCCTTATCTTTTTGCGCATCAACGCAACCTTCAATATCCAGCTTAATATTGGGGCGTTCCACTAATGCTTTACTTATCAAAGTTATTTTCTTTCGTCCATCTTCAGTCACAGCAGCGCCTCCATAATTAAATTCTATGAAACTAAGCTCTTCTCCGACACCGGTCAAAGACACAAGCAAATCAAAAGGAGATGTAGCCGCTTTGGTAATAAGATTAACGATAATCTGCCAGACAACAGACCAGACTTTAAATTCCGGATCATCCAGACTTCCCCAAACAGGAATGTCCAGATTAATTTTCCCATTACGATCGGTTAAAAGCGAGACCGCCAGCGTCACCGGCACTTTGATGGCCTCTGGACTCTCCACTCTGTCGCCAAAAATAAGCTGGTCAATGATAATCCTGTTTTCCGAATCAAGTTTCCGCTTATCAATAAGATAAGCCACATTGAAGCTCAATTTGCCCTTATTTATGGGATACCCTAAATACTTATTCGTGTAGGGTGTAAGGGAACTCATCTCTACATTCTGAAAGTTGACTTTAATATCGGCAAATATATCTTTTGCCAAGGGATTGATTTTCCCCGATATAGCAAGGGGAGAGCCAAATCCCAGATTACCTTTGAACCGGACATCGGCACGAGAAGATTTATCTGAGGAAAGTCCGGTAACTCTGCCGTCAATGTCAAGTATGCTTACCGAATAGTTCGGCTTGATATTCCCATCGCCGAAATTAATATCGGCGTCTTCCAGCACAAAATCATCAATCTGAAATTTAAGCTCCGTCTTTTTTACGGAATCAGCGGCGCCCCCGTCCTGTTTCGCGAGCTGTCTTTCTTGTCGATAAAGATTAAGCAGATTTATTTCTCCGTTTTCATTCCGACGAATGAAGAGTTTGGGAGACATAAGGAAAATTTTTGCCAGATGAATACGCGAGGCGAAAGGTTCAACCGAGACGGCATCGACATTCAACAACGGCAGTCGTAAAATATTTTTGTTTCTTAAATCATCAAGCACTACATCTTTTAAGGTTATTATTCCGGAAAGTGCCAGCGAGGGAGAGTTATCCTTGTCGACGAAAAAATTAATTTTCATTTTTGTGTCCAGCCGCGCGGATTTCAATTGACAGTTCATTTTTACGGGAATGTAATTCAGGTAGAAGGGAATGTCCACATCCTGAATATCCACGTCGAAACTGGTGGCACGTGACGTCAAAAAAGGCCGGGTTTTACCAAGAAGCTCAATTTTATTATCATTGATTCTCGCGCTGAATTTGGGCTCAATATAATTTTCCACATAGTAACTTATATTGGATATGAACGGGATGGAAACATTGATGTCCCGCGCCTTATGACGTGTTTTGTTGGGTTCATCCTGAAAATCAATTTCCCCGTTGACAATTTCAATATTATTCAGCGAAAAAAGAAAAGGGGGTTCATCACCGGCGGGTTTTATTTTATCTTTATCGCGGACAAGCAAATCGGAAAAATTGTAGGATCCGTCCTGTCTGCGCAATATGCCAAGGTAAGGATTGATTAAAGAAATTTTTTTCAAAATCAGCGCCCGGCGATAAAGAGAAGGCATCAAATCGGCATTAATGCGGAGCTCATCAAAGGTGACAAAAGGGATTGCCCCATCGGGGTCCTCCAATTTAAATCCCCTGACCGTTGCGGAAAACGCAAAAGGATTTATGCTAATTTTGTCGATGCTGGCTTTTCTGTGCAGGGCCGCGGACATTTTATCCGTCACCACCCACTTGATGACCGGCGGCGCGATAAAAAATCCAACCAGACCAACCACAGCCACAACAACCAGTAGACCAAGAATGATTTTTTTAAAGAAAAGCATATTCATTATTCCTTGTGTCTTTAATTTTCGTTAATAACAGGGGGTGGGGGGAGTTTCTCCGGCCAAAATTAACAAAAGCAGAACATCAGTTAACGAGTTATCAGACCGGTTTAAATTCTTTCTCTATTCTGGCCATAGCTTCCTCCAACCTATTATCGGGGACAGTCAGCGACATGCGCACAAAGCCCTCGCCGTATTGACCATAAGCCGTCCCGGCGGCGACAACAACCGCCGTTTTATCAAACAACCGGTTGGTAAATTCCAGCGATGTCATGCCCGCAGGCACGGGTACCCACAAATAAAAAGTACCGCGCGGCGGACGGAAATCGATGCCGATTCTCTTCAAAGTCTGCAAAACCAAACTGCGCCGGCGGGCGTAGATTTTCAACATCTTATCCACAAAACCAGCTTCGTTCCTGAGCGCCATAATGCCCGCGTACTGGATGGCGTTGAAAATACCAGAATCTGTGTTTTCTTTGACCTTGCTGATGCCCGCGATCAAATCCGGATTGCCGCAGGCCATCCCCAAACGCCAGCCGCACATGTTGAAGGGCTTGGAAAGGGAATTTAATTCCACGCCCACATCTTTGGCGCCTGCGGCCTGAAGAAAACTAAGGCGTTCCTGTCCATCAAAAACCATCTCACCATAGGGATTATCGTAACAAACGGCGATATCAAACTCGCGCGCAAAGACCACTAGTTTTTTTAAGAAATCCATTGTGACGCACGCTCCCGTCGGATTGTTCGGATAGTTAAGAAAAATTGCGGAAGCTTTTTTGGCGATATCCGTGGGAATATCTTCCAGCACCGGCAGATAATCATTCTCCGGCAAAATGGGAATATTGTATGGAATACCTTCCCCCATTAAAATACTCGAACGATAAGCTGGATAACCGGGATCGGTCATCAAAACAATATTTCCGGGATTGACGCGCGCCAGAACAAAATGATGACAACCTTCCTTGGAACCAATAAGCCCCAGAACTTCCGTTTCCGGATTAACCGCGACATGGTAACGATCAGCATACCAGCGCGCCACTTCCTTGCGGAAAGCCAGCATGCCCTTTTCTTCATCAATCGGATAGCGGTGATTGACAGGGTCACGGGCGGCGCGGCAAAGCTCGTCAATAACCGTATCGGGGGTAGCTTCCACCGGGTCGCCAATGGCCAACGATATGACATCCACGCCGTCAGCCTTGGCTTTGTTGATTTTTTTTCTGAGCTCCATGAATAGATAAGGCGGTATTTTTTTCAAACGTTCGGCTGTCTGCAAATTGAACCTCCTGAGATGAAAATCAAGACGCGCTGTTATTTGTACGCTTCGTCAAAGAGAAATCCCTGATAAACTATTTTTACCCGACCTTCAAGATAAATTTCAGCAAAACGGTTATCTTCGCGGCGGAAGTAAACACGCAATGTTTCTCCGCTTTGCACGACTACATCTACCGGCGAATCCACGAGGTTTCTTTGTGCCGCCGCCAAAACGGCAGCCACATCTCCCGTGCCGCAGGCCAGTGTCTCATTTTCTACGCCACGCTCGTACGTGCGCACTTTTAACTTATGCCGGCCAAGAACGAGGGAAAAATTGACATTGGAACCTTTGGGCTGAAATTTTTCATGAAACCGGATTTTTCGGCCCCAATGAACAACTTCGAATGATGCGAGGTCATCAACAAAAGTTACAGCATGAGGCACTCCCGTGTTGAGGATATCCACCACGAACTCCCGGCCGTCCGTGATGATTTTTTCCCCAAGAGTCATCGCGGAAGGATCGGTCAACTTCACCTTGGGCACATCATTTTTAATCTCCGCCTTAATGATTCCGGCCGGAGTTTCAAAGGAAAGTTTTCTGCCCGCGATTCCCTTAAGATGCGCCAGGCGCGCCACACACCGAGCGGCATTGCCGCACATTTCCGCCACAGAGCCATCGGAATTGAAAAACCGCCATTTGAAATCGGCGCGGCTGGACGGTTCGATTAAAAGCAGACCATCCGCACCCACGGAAACCTTGCGCGCACAAAGGCGGCGGGTAAAGGCAGGCAGGTCGCCGTCATCCAGGGATAAATCGCGGTTATCAATGATGATAAAATCATTGCCACTACCGCTCATTTTGTAAAATTCAATTTTCGCCCTGGATTTTTTCATCAAGTCTCTATGATTATGTCTTCAATGTCTTCAATGCGGTTGAGGGTGCGGGTCACTCGCAGCACTTCCTCCGTCGTCGTTATTCCCGCCAGAACCTTTTGGATGCCGTCCTGCTGCAACGTAATCATGCCGTGTTTGACGGCCAGTTCGTTAATCTGGTTGGCATCCGATGTCTTCAAAACGAGTTTTCTAATTTCATCATCGACTGTCATTATTTCGAATATCGCCGTCCGCCCATGAAACCCGGTTTGCATGCACAAATTGCATCCCTTTTTGCGATAGAAAACATTATTCTTCAACACCGATTTATCCAAACCAAGATTATTCAAAGATTCATTGTCCGGCACATAAACTTCCTTGCAATGCGGGCAGAGCACGCGCACCAGTCGCTGCGCGATAATCGCGATGACCGAAGATGTAACCAAAAATGGCTCTATCCCCATGTCAATCAGACGGGTAACGGCACTGGCCGCATCATTGGTGTGGAGCGTGGAAAAAACCAGATGTCCGGTCAGCGACGACTGAATGGCGATTTCGGCCGTCTCCCGGTCGCGGATTTCGCCGATTAAAATCACATCGGGATCCTGGCGAACGATGGAGCGCAGTCCGGCGGCGAAAGTCAGGTCAATCTTGGGATTGACCTGAATCTGCCCCACACCGTCAATCTGATACTCAATCGGGTCTTCGATGGTAATAATATTGATTTCCGGACGGTTTATGGTGGAAAGAGCCGCATACAATGTTGTCGTCTTGCCGCTGCCGGTGGGTCCCGTAACCAAGATGATGCCGTAAGGCGATTTAATCAATCGATTAAGCAGCGTGATTCGTTCATCATGCATGCCCAAGTCAGACAATCTTAAAATATTTGCCGACTTGTCCAGCAAACGCATAACCACCCGCTCGCCGAAGGCCGTCGGAATGATTGACACGCGGATGTCAATCAGGCGGTCGGCAATTTTTATTTCGATGCGTCCGTCCTGCGGCAGACGTTTCTCCGCAATATTGAGCTTGGCCATGATTTTGATCCGGGAAACAAGAGGGGATTGAACACGGCGCGGCATGCTCATTATATCGTACAGAACACCGTCGATGCGGTAGCGTATTTTTAAGTTACCTGAATACGGCTCGACGTGAATATCGCTGGCGCGGTCCTTAATCGCCCCAGAAACCAAAAGATTGACCAGTTTAATTATCGGCGCGTCGTTCACCTCGTCAAGCAAATCCGCAGTTTCATCTATTTCCGAAATCAGTTCATCAGCGGAAGCCTCTTTCATTTCTTCAAAGTAATCTTTAGCCGAAGAACGGCTCATATCAAAAGCCATATTTATCGCCGCCGCAATCGCATCCTGCGGAGCCAAAACTATCTGCGCATCTGGCCTTTGCAGAAGGTTGCGTAAATCGTCAACAGCCTGAAAATTTGTGGGATCATTAACGACAATAAGCGCCTGAGAAGAAGTAATCAGCGGCACCATCTTGTACTTCTTCAGATACTGAATGGAAACTTTTTGTGTGAATTCCATGTCCATATTTTCCACCGGCAATTCGTTAAGAAGCAAAAGGCCAAAGTGAGCGGAAAGAATTTTTAACAAATCGTTTTCAACAATCGCTCTTTTGCGCAGCAGCAACTCAAAAAATCCGGCGCCGTTTTTGTTCTGCGCCAGACGCGCTTCTTCTATTTCCTCGGCGGAGACACCGGCTAGCATCAATTTCGTCTCCAATGACAAGGCAGGAGCCGCAGAGCGCAAAGACGAATCTTTTTGCGCCTTCAGGGGTGTTTTAAGAGATGTAAGTATTCTGGACATAAAAACACCAGCTTATGCTAGGGCTTCATCGGCACTGTATTTTCGGAAGGTTCGGTCTGACCGGGCGAAACATTATCCGGCGACTTTTTGTCATCCAGCTTGATGATACCCTCTACGACTGTCCCCATGGTCTCCCTCTTTTCCTGATATATAGCGCTGGCCTCTTTCTGCGTGCGGACAATGTGCGGCGTTATAAAGACATATAAATTCGTTTTTTCTCTTGATTTTCCTTTGGACTTAAACAGCCAGCCCAGAAGGGGGATATCGCCTAGAAGCGGTAATTTGTATGTGTTGTCTTCGGTACTGTCGCCAATCAAACCGCCGATAACAACAGTTTCCTTGTCCTTTACCACCACCGCAGTTTTGACCGTTCTTTTCAACGTCGTCGGAGTCCCCTCATCCACACCGGCGACTACCTTGGTCACCTCCTGGTTTATCTTAAGGCGGATGAAGTTCTCCTCGTTGATATTCGGCGTGATTTTAAGGATAACACCGACATCACGGTATTCATACTGACTGTAGTTGAGCTCGGCTTCGGTGGTATCCATTCTGGTTATATAAGGCACATTCTCGCCGACATTTATTTCCGCCTCTTCGTTATTGAGTGTCATGATCTGCGGCGTGGAAAGAATAGATACGTCGGAATCCAGCTTGTAAGCCTGAACAACCGCGCCGATATTGGGAAAAACTAGATCTCCGATCTTAATGCCGGCACCGATGAGACCTAAGGTAAATCCGCCGGGGAAAAGGACTTTTCCCGCCTCACCAATCATGCTATCAAATATACTATAACCACCAGGATTTGTGACTGTGCCAGTACCACCGGAACCGATAAACCCCGCTGTTCTACCCTCATCAAAACCAGAAATGCTTCCGGTATCTTTAAGGCCGCGCCATTCGACGCCAAGTTTAAAATCTTTGCTGGCGTTGACTTCCATTATTAAGGCCTCGATGTAAACCATAGGGCGCGGCACATCAAGCTGCTTGATGATGCTTTCCATAACTTTATAATCTTCGCGCTCGGCCATGATGACCAGTGTGTTGGTCGCCTTATCGGCCACCACCTGAACATTTTTGGAAACCACCGGCACGGGAGTTTTTTGCGCCCCGGCCGCCTGCGTGGAGTCCCCTCCCCTGGCAATGCTGATGAGCACCTTGGCCAAATCTTCGGCCACACTGTTTTGCAGGCGGTAAACCTGAATGTTCGATTCTTCCCGCGGCAAATCCTTATCCATTAGCTCAATCAAACGGCGCATATTTTCCGTGTCAGCAACACTGGCCAGTAAAATCACCGAATTCGTCCGAGCGTCGGAAACTATTCTGGTGGGCGTGGCCGTGGGGCGGCGTTGTTGATAAATCGCCGTGAGCGCTTTTACCACTTCCGAAGCGGAAGCGTTGCGCAGCGGAATATAGGAAATCTGGTCTCCCGCCCCTTCCACATCGAGCGCCGTCACGATATCCTGCAGACGTTTGATGTTAGAAAGATAATCGGTAATTACCAGCATGCCCGCGGGGGGATAAGAAAGGACGGAGCTGGTTTTCGGAACAATGGGATCCAACACACGTTTTATTTCGTCAGGATTGGCTCGTTCCAAAGACAGGATATGTGTAATCATCCTATCATCAGGATAGCGGATATCTTTTTTAAACCTCGTCTCCAAACTTTTTTCCCGTGCCGTTGTGGCGGGAACAATTTTGACCATATCTCCCACCGGCACAGTGGCATAACCGTTAACTTCCAAAACGGACAAAAAAACATTATAAACGTCTTCCAGCGGTATTTTCTTTGGCGAAACAATCGTGGCTTTGCCTTTTACCCGCTCATCAATGATGAAATTCTTACCGGTGAGTTCGCTGATAAACTTTATAAAAACTGTTATATCCACATTATCGAAATCAATGGTAACATATTTTTCGACCGGCGGCTCTTTCACCTTCGCGGTGTGAACGCGCTTTGAAAGCGGCGGCGCAGAGGTTGTGGCTTTTTTCTCCTGTGTCCCCTGAGGCGATGCAGTCTGAGCGGGGGGTTTGGTTTTCTTTTTCTGGATTACCGGTTTTGTATTGCTCGCTGCCACCTGAGCGTCCGATTGATCCTCGACGGCGGTCGTTATTGTCTGCTCTGTGCCGGCGACCCTCGCCCCCAACGCAAGATTCACGGGAGCGCAAAGTAAAACGAGCGCAATGGCCCCGCCTAAAAATAGGCCAACTTTCTTGTGAAACTTATGATTGCTCATGGCAAATTCCCCGGCTCCTTCATCAAAGCGGAAAATTCCGGTAGACCACGTAGAGGTTTCAAATCATCATCATTTTTTGCCCATTGCCTTGCCTGCGGATTAAAGGCAACCGCTTTTTTTAGATACATCATGCTTTGCACCGAATCTTTTTTTTGCGCGTAAACACAGGCCAGATTGTAATGGGCATCAACGTAATCGTTGTTCATATCCAGGGCGTCATGGAAATACTTTATCGCCATTTCGTAATCTTTCTGCTCCATATAAATCACACCCAGATTATTCAACGCCTGCACGTTTTGAGGATCAATTTTAACAATTTTTTCATAAGACGTTTTAGCTTCTTGAAGATTTCCCTTGCGCTGCATTTCCAGCGCCTGCGCGTATATCGCCGCCACCGGCGGCTTAAAGGGCACAGACTGAAATACAGCGCGGGCTTTTGTCTCATCAAGCGTATTCAAGAACACAATCATTGCCGCAGCAAAACAAAATACGGTCATTACTCCAAACAACGACAGCCACTTAGAGTAACGCTGAGGCTTCTTTTCGGAAAAGTCAAAAAGGTGACGATAAGCCTCATAAGGCGAATTCTTTTCTTTCTGCAGTCTGCGTAATGCTTTGTTTATGTAACTCATAATTCCCGATAGGTCAAGAACCGGCAAAAGTGTTAATTTGTCCAACGCTCCCAAATTTTCTTCCAGCCGTTCATCGTTTTCTGAAAATAATCAGCGCCGATATCCGCCGCAGCCAGTTTAATGATTTTACGGTTGATTTTGCTGACGTTTTTTGTATAAGCAATCAGAAGCGCTCGGTCACATAACGCGTTGATTCTCCGCGGGATACCTTCCGAAAAGTCATAAATAATACTTATAGCCGGTGAAGTAAATTTCAGCGTACCGGGACCCTGCGCAACTTTTAGCCGGTGTTCGATATAATCACGCACTTCCCGCGGCGAAAGGGGCTCAAGAGAATAGCGCACCGTGATTCTTTCGTTCAACTGTCTCAGCGCCGGCAACATCAAAGTAGCATTCAGCTCGGGCTGGCCAATTAAAATTATTTGCAGGAGTTTCTCCTTGTCGGTTTCCAGATTGGAAAGCATCCGCAATTGTTCCAAAACGCCGCGTGATAAATTCTGGGCCTCATCAATCAAGAGCACCGCCGTTTTTCCCGCGCCGTAATTATTTAGTAAAAACTTATTCAAAATATCGATGCAGGCTTTTTTTGACTTCATCTCTTTTTTTGCCGTTTTAATGCCGAATTCGGTCAGTACTGTTTCGAGCAAATCCATTTCGGAAATAGCCGTGTTAAAAATCAGTGCCGTTTCCACAGAATCATCCAAGGCGTTAAGCAGACTACGGCAAATTGTTGTTTTACCCAGACCTATTGCCCCAGAGAGTAAAACAAATCCTTTTTTCTCCTTGATACCGTAAACGAGACAGTTCAAGGCATCTCTGTGGTGCTCGCTTAAAAACAAATAACGCGGCTCCGGTGCTAAACTAAAAGGATTTTCTTTTAAACCAAAATACTCAGCGTACATGGTTCCCTCTCATCCCGCTATTGAAAAGAATAATTAATTCTTTCGTCTTTGCCGTTTCTTTTCAAATTCAGAACTATATTCTGCCCTGCCTGCATCAAATTGACCAATTCCAAGAGATCGTCTATGTTTTGCATACGCTTGTTATTCACGTCAATAATTATATCCCCGTTTTGCAAACCAAGTTTTTGATAAATACTGTTCGGCTTAATGTTGGAAATAATATACCCCTGCTGAGCACCTCCCACGAAATAAGAGCGCACTTGGGCGTCGTTCATGGCTATTTTTAAATCCTCTAATCTTTTTGTCACTTCCTTTTTTTCTACGTTTATTTGCGGCGACCGGATTTTTTCGCGTGCCGATCTTGATAACAGCGGCGCTTCCGGCGTGTGTCTTATTTTAAGGGTTATATCTCTGCCTTCTCTGTTTATCGTCGCCGTATTGCGCGAAATACTAACCACCCGGGCTGTACCGATCATATCTCCAATTCGGTACAGGCGCTGTTTTTTGCTGTTTCTTTCTTCAATAATGATAAAGCCAAAGGAATCCGTGCCCGCGATGGTTCCTTTCAAATCAAATTCGGCTATTTCCTCTCCTTGTACGAAAAACCCTCCTCGCTGATCACTTGTCTCTTTAAGCGTGGTTTGAAAAATATTGCGTTCCGTGATTACGCCATAATCCGGCAACGATTCTTTCATTGCAGTTCTCACAACTTGAGTAGGGACAATCTCTTCTGCTGCCACGGTTGATTTGTCTATCATCATAAAGCTGAATATTTTGTAAAAAAGGCTTACTCCCTGATAAGACAAAACCGTAATGGCGACAAAAACAGCCGCAATGCGCAACTTAGCAGAGTCAAGCGAGCTCTCCGACAAAAAGTCCCTTGCTTTGTCCTTCCACTTGTTGAAAATCTGTTCAATCTTAGCCAGCATACGCTCACGCATCAGATATACTTAAAGACCGGGTTGGCTAGCGTACCGCCAATTGCCACTTGCACTTTCGTTCTATCCTTGCCGATTATTTCTATTGTGCCTTTCAAATCAAGTCTGCTTTCGGCAAGATCAGCATCAGGGATTATATCACCCGCAAGCGAGCAATTTATCCGCTCACCAGAAAGCTCCAGCAGTTTCAATCCAATACCTTCGCTTTGAAACACGACCTCTATGTGAGCGGTGGTAAAATCGATTTTGTTTATTCCCAAAAACGGTTCGGCCAAAGGGTAAGCGCCATCGGAAATAAACACTTGCAATGCTCCCTCGGTTATACCGCCGGCATCATCGGTTTCGTAATTAAGGAATCCTTGCGCTTTACCCGATATTTCTCCGCCCACTTTGTTTTTAAGGAGACCAAACTTTTGCAAATCTATATTTTTAAAGTACAGTTTTGCCTCCGCCGGTGGAAAAATCTTTTTCCACGACGACACAGCGGAGCTCCCGTTGAAGCTGCCGCCATAAGCCTGACCGCTCAGACCCAAAATGAGGCGTTTTCGAATAAGGTTCAACAAAGAATACTGTATATCAAGCGATTCGCCATGGAAAACGGGGTTCTGCCCGAATGACGAACTCCTTAACGTAACATTTTTAAATTTCAGACCGAAGGGGAAAGAAACACGCAGTGAAGACGATCTAAAGATAAAATCAGACGAGTTTACGGAACTTTCCAGCTTGCTTCGGACAGTTTCGGCGGGGAAAAGCACATATAAAAAGATAGTGGTAATGCAGATACCATAAAGAACAAACCAAAACGATTTTTTCTTAAATAATTTCATCCTGCTAACTACCTCCCTGGTGCGGATTCACTGCCGTGACACAAACAATTTGCATCTGCACACTTAAATATTCCGGGCTCCCCTTCGCTTTACTTACGGCGATCCTTTTGATTCTTACCAGCTCGGCGGGAGATTCCACAGAGGACAAAAATTCGGCAAGCTGTTTGACGGTAATTTTTTCCAGCCGCAGGTCAACGAGTGTTTCCTCGAAAAACGACGATCGTATGCCGCGGGAGGCATTCATCTGCTTTATATTCCCTTTGACACGCGCCTGAATCGCTTTCTTTTCCAAGTACGAAAACAAGCTAAATTCAGACGTACGCGTGGACATAACCTGCTTTATTTGCGCCATTCTGTAGCGGTGCCGGGCAAATTCACCATCAAGCTGAATCATCTCCTCAAGTTTTATCTGATTTGCCGCGACTTGCCTTTTCGCTTTCGCCACGGCTTCCCCAAAAGGGAAAATAACCAGTTCCAAAACGAGCGCGAAAAAGACAAACGCAGCCGTCGCGACAACCATATACCGCTGTTTTTTCTCCAACTTGTCCCAGAACGCTTTTATCATTTCAGCTCAATCCTCATGCTGAATTCAACCTTATCCCCTTCTTTGGTTAAACTGCTTGAACCAACAGAAACATTCTTAAAATATTTTGATTTGAGGAGTTCGGCTTCCACCAGAGAAACAATTTCCATTCTCTGGGTCTGCCCGCTGAGCAGCAAAACACCGTTTTCATAACTGAACCCGGAAAGAACCACATTTGTTGAAGGCGGAATCAACTCGGAAATTTCTTTCAGCATATCCGCTACCAGAGTTCCCTGCCCCCCCTGATAAAAACTGAACATTTTTCTGTCCTCGTCAAGCTTCGTTTTCAGCTGCTGTAACGGATCGATCATGGCCTGGGCTTCGGGAAAATTTTTCTTAAAAATAGCGGCAATTTGTTTCTTCATAATACCCGCGCGGTAGGACTGCAGGGCGTAGCCAACCAATAAATTGGCCGCGCCCAAAATGATTATGATTAACGCAACAACAGCCGCCGCGCGGAGTTGTTTTTTAATGTTGAAATACCCTTTTTTTGCGGCAAATTCACCCTGCCGGAAATCAAAACCTCGCCGACGGGAAAATAATTTCATTGCCGCTGCCAGCGCCGTATTCATGATTTGCGGATGATATTTTTCTCTTATGTTTTGCGCAATTTCTGTTTTATTCATACGCGCCAGATCTAAAATTTCGACAGGCACGGAAAAACAATCCTCCAATTCATTTATCAGGAAAGAGAAAACAGCCCCGCCGCCGGTGAGAATGATGCGGGAAATATCTTTCTTCAACACTCCCTTTATTTTCATCATTTCTACGGTATGTTCCAGATCCTGACAAAATTTTCGGCACAAGCCGGCAACATCTTTGACGACATTATCCGGAGTAATGTCACTCAAAAGAGAAAAAACGTCATCTTTTTCCAGCGACATTTCCTGAGCTAAAGTTTCCACCAAAAAGTCACCGCCAAAAGAAAAAGACCGCACTTGAACAACTGCCCCGTTTTCATAAAAGCAAGCCGTTGTCGTAGATGCTCCGATATCTAAAATCATTGCGCATTCATCTGTGGATACTTTTCCCATAACCGGCTGCGCCAGTGCCACGGGGGAAACATCAATCATGACGATATTCGCAGACAGATTGTTTTGCACCGCTTCAATCAAATCACGGATAACTTTTTTGGCCACTGCAGCCACAAGAAGATAACCCTCCTCGGATTTCAAATAATCGATAACAACCTCATCGCGGGGCAAGGGAATCAGCGGTTCCAGTTCAAAGGCCAGCGTTTTTTTGATTTTTTTGTCATCGCGGAAAGGAAGACTTACCTGACGGAACATAACATTATCCGGCGACAGGCAAACGCAGCAGGACACATCTTTCAACGCGACGTTCTCCGCCAGTTTTTTCAGTGCCGGTTCAAGTTCTCCCTGCTCATCAATAACAACCGACTCGGCGGCGAGCACTCGACCTCCGGAAGCTCCCCGGCCCACCAGTAAAACCGCCTTTATCGCTTGGGGACCAATATCCAGTCCCAGAACGGCGTCCGGCATTAGTTAATCCTCCATTTGAGTATGTTGCCGGAGCTCCCATCTCTTTTGATAACGGTCGTTATGGTCTGTTTCATTTCGTTCATTTCCCCGGTGGATATAATTTTAAAATAATGGCTTTTTACTGTGAGTTCCGCAGCAATATCTTGCTGATTCAATAACCCCGCAAAGTTCGGGTCTCGATACCACCAATCATTATTGGCTAAACTGGGATTCTTGCTGCGCCGAAATTCATCCATTTTTTGAGCCACTTCCGGTGTTATCTTAACAGACAAAGCGCGCAACACCATCAATGGCGCGGTATTAATATTGATCGTTCCGGTGCTGTCCACGGTAACATACTGAGACAACGCAGGTTTTTCCTTAGTTCCGCTAAAAATTTCTTTGGTTACGCCCTTTATCATAAGCAATTCTTCAATGCAATCCAGCGGGGCATTTTTCGCTTTATAGGGGGGATCCAACGTGGAGTAATATAGACTTTCTGCGCTGCCGCCGGTCACCTCATCATCCGCATCAATCCAATCTTTAATTGCACCGACAATTTCCTCCGCTTTTTCTTCACCGAGTGCAAATTCCGGCTGACTCAATAAGCGCAGTAAAATATCTTTTATGGTATTATTGTACACATATTCATTGCCCTCAACCTTAACCAGTTTGTTTAGCGGAATTTTGCCCATTTCATCTTCCACTTTAACGATAAAATAACCGTTTTCGAAGAGATCTTTCGACTTGGCGGAAAGCACTTCCATGTTCGCCCAATCATCAAACAAAGTATCATACTCTGTTTCGGAACCAGTCAGCAGCGCGACGGCTCCGTAAACCCCCGATTTGGCAATGTACGCGAGCTTGATTCCGTCACTGACACTGGCGGCGTCGTAAATATCGGCGCGAGCGGAACGGTTTAATTCAATCGCAAAAGCCACCAGCACGCCGACAATCAGTATAACGGTAATCAGAGCTACGCCCCGGTTATTAAGAACTCTTTCCCTCCACGTTTTCATTCTCTCGTTCCCGCCGGTAAAAAAGTCGTGGTCATGAATTTATACGGTTTTTCAGCATCATTTTTATTTGCCAGCGCTATTTCTATTTTCACCGCCACGGGAGCTTTGCCTTTCTGCCCTGAAGATGAAGAGAGGGAATCCCAGAACTCTGTTTCACCGCCGCCGGCATCATAAAATTTAAAATTCAGTGTATAAATATTCTCACAAATGACAAATCCCCGCTGGTCTCTTTTTTCCACGGCCGGAACGACACCAGGCAAATCGTTTCTGATCAGGGAAAAACTCTCTCCGCTTTCATTTTTTCTTGCAAAGTAAGAAATGGTTGCCGGTCTCTGCTCCACCGCCTTTTCGTCAAAGTCCAGGTGCGCCGCCGACCAAAAGGTGAGCGATTGGAACTTTCGGCCACCTATTATATTCTCTTCCGATTGCAGAAAAAAAGCTTCTTCCGACTTTTGCAGAGAGGACAAGTCTTTAATCATTCTGTCCAGAGATATCCGCGCCATTTTATAAATTTCCTGCTCATAGGTTATATCGTGGACAATCCGCAATGAATAGCGGTAAGAAACGAAGGCCGTGGTCAAAACCACGCTGAGAATAAATATGGCGATAAGAATTTCCAGCAGAGTAAAACCACTGAGATAAAAAACATGCCTGGTATTTTTCCCCCACATAAAAAATACCTTTCCCCCTAATTTAATCACTGCACTTTATAGAGAACCAGCCTGTAATCTCCTCGCCGTTGCATATCCTTATTGGACACGGTAACCTCAATTTTTTTAAATTGTTTCAGTTGCGTGTCGGAAATATCCACCCGCCAACTGTATTGAGGGTAATCCGGGCCAAAGTTCCCTTCCTGGGTGCGGTTTAGCGTTAACACTCCCGCTTCTATTTCGGCCATTTTGCTCTGTGCCAAAAGAGCGGCGCTTGTTGCAAACCGCGCCTCGGAGGACATGGAAACACTCTGTGATTGCAGTTGAAAAACCGCCACCAACGTGATGGCCATAATTGCCAGAGCAACGAGCACCTCGACCAGCGTAAATCCGGCTTGCCTTTGGCTTTCCGCACTAATTCTTCTACAAATAGATTCTCTCACTCCCCAAACCTTTTTCCCATAAGATATTCACATATTCTTCGTAAATACCGGTTATGCCCAAGAAAGGATTGACCACAATAGTCATTCTCCCCTCTCCTTCCGCCAGATGAATAACCATTGGAGGGCACAGATTGTTTTTACTGAATTTAATCCGTACTTCCCCTCCGGAAAGTTTTTTGTTTTCTTGCAAAACAATATCCATAATCTGCACACCCGCAGAAATTTTTTCAGCGCCTTTTTTAACTTCATTTTCCTTTTCCGGCGTCATATCGGAACTAACAACCCAGTAACTTGCGGTGTACAGATCCAGACACAAAACATAGTCCACTTGATCTCGGACAGCGTCCACACGCAGTTTTCTTTCCAAACCGATCAACTGGCGGGAAGCTTTTTTAAGATTACCTCCGATGAAAACATTCTTTGTAGTAGGAACAGCCAGAACCAGAACAATGCCGATAAGCGCGATAACCACGATCAGTTCAACCAGCGTGAAGGCTTTATCGGTGGTCGGTTTCGACGCGAAATTGAACTTATTCAATTTCCCAATTGTTGATATCCGCATCAAATTCTTCTCCGCCAGCCTCACCGTCTTTTCCCAGACAAATTAAGTCAAAGTCACCATGAGTACCGGGGCTGATATAAACAAACTCATTACCCCATGGGTCTTTGGGGATCTTGCCCTTTTCCAGATAGCCGCCGGAACGCCAGTTTTTGGGCAGCGCTCCTACCGTTGGCGCTTCTACCAAAGCCTTGAGACCCTGTTCTGTTGAGGGATAGTTGCCGTTATCCAACCTGTAAAGCTTCAGCGCCGTCTCTATGCTTTCCATCTGAATTTTTGCCTTGGCCTGACGAGCCTCGTCGGGACGCCCCATGACACGGGGAATAATCAAGCCGGCCAGCACGCCCAGAATAACAATAACCACCATCAGTTCAATCAACGTGAAACCCGCCTGATTATTTTTCTCTTTCACGTTTATTTTCATGACACCCCTCCCCTTTTAAAATACTCCTTGCACAAATTTCATTTTATCAATTGATTCATTTCGAATATCGGCAGCAATATCGATACAACAATGAAGCCGACAACCAACCCCATCACCAGAATCATTACCGGTTCCAGCAAGGAAGTCATTACCAGAATATCTGCCTGCGCTTCCGTTTCGTAAGAACTGGCCACGCGGTTGAGCATTTTTTCCAGCGACCCACTTTGCTCTCCCACAGCGATCATTTCCGTCACCATGGGCGGGAAAAGACCGCTCTGCGCCAGAGGAGCGGCCAAGCTCTGGCCTTCTTCCACCTCCTTGGCCGCTTTTTTTATTGTTTCTCCGACAAACACGTTGTTCACCACATTGCGAACTATATCCATCGCCTGCAGAAGCGGCACGCCGCTCTGGAGCAAGGTGGCCAGCGTGCGGGAAAAGCGGGCAATGGCGATTTTCATATTAATCGCACCAAATACCGGCGTTTTGAGACGCACGGAATCCCACCAGCGTTTGCCCGCTTCCGTACCATTAGTCACATATTTAAAGACACCGACAGCCGCGCCAATCAAAATTAAAATCAGCCACCAGAAAACTTTGAGAAAATTGCTGATCCCGATTAAAATTATCGTGATCACAGGAAGCGTCTGGTGCATATCGGAAAATATCTCTGTAATCTGCGGAACAACAAAAGTCATTAGAAGAAAAATGACCAGAGAGCCAACGAAAAACATGATAATCGGATAAGCCAGCGCTGAACGTATTTTGCTCATCAACGCCTGCTGATTTTCGCTGAAATCAGCCAAGCGCTCCAAAACCAGATTTATTGTTCCCGAGGCCTCACCCGCTCTGACCATGTTAATATAAAAAGGCTCAAAAACACGTGGAAAATTTTCCATACTGGCCGTCAGGCTCTTTCCTTCGGTCAGATCGGCGCGGATCTGCGTAAGTATTTTTTTTAGCTGTGGATTTTTTGTTTGTCCCTGCAAGACATTGAAAGAAGGGACCAGCGGAATCCCCGCACCGAGCAGGGTGGACAATTGTCGCGTAAAAACAGCTATTTCTTTGACCGGAATCTTTTGCCAGAGGTTAATCTCCAGCACAGATGAAAGTGCCGATTCTTTTTTTTGCACAGCCTGACTTATTTCCACCGGATACACGCCTTGTTCGCGCAATTGCTGGCGTGCCGCTGCCAGTCCCGAGGCGTCAACGAATCCTTTTCTTTCACGCCCTTTTTCATCTAGTGCAATGTATTCATAAACACTCATGTCTGTGCTCCATTTAAAGCAAAACAAAGCAATGCAAACAATTTTTATTACCTAACACAAATCACCATGGTCTTCAAACAGTTATGCCATGTTGGAAAACATAAGAAATTTAAAGATTTTTTACAAACATTAAAAGACCCCTTCAATCCTTTTTGAAGTCGAAGAAGTCAGCGGAGCAGGTCTGCTGAAACAAAACACCGGGGTGAAATTGAACATCGTTTCACCTTGTTCCGCGCACGCGGAGTTCGATGCTTTGCTCATCTTTGAGCAGTTGCTGAAGCCTAGGCATGTTCGTTTCACCCATAGAGAAGTGATAAGGATACAAAATTTTTGGTTTAAAGGATTTTACCGCGTCAGCAACCATCTCCGGACTCATTGTGTAAGGCAAGTTCATCGGCAAAAAAGCGACATCGATGTCTTTGAGCTTTTTCATTTCCGGCGTGTTTTCTGTGTCGCCGGCGATATAAACACGTTTGTCGCCAAAAGTGATAACGTAACCATTGCCAACGCCTTTAGGATGATAGGGCTTTCCCGGTGCCCGCATATGCACAATGTTGTATGCGGGCACCGCCTCGATTCTTAAGCCCTCAACCGTCTGCGTCTCGCCGTTTTTCATTACGATGATTCCCGGTATTTTTTTTGCTACTTCGTTAGTGCCGATAATTTTTGCCTGCGGCTTTTTAATATTGTGCACGGCTTGCAAATCCAGATGATCGCTATGTTCGTGCGTAATGATAATTATATCTGCTTTGGGCATCTTCGCGTAATCAGCCATTTTTGAAAAAGGATCTACGTGAATGACGTTATCATTATACGACATTATTAATGAAGCATGGCCGACAAAAGTAATAACCAAATCGCCGGCTGATGTTGTTATTGTCTCTGTAATCGCTTTTTGTTCAGCAGCCACAGGTATTACTGAACAAAAAATCAAAATAGTAATCAAATTTACTGCTTTCATAATCATTTTCCCTCGGCTTGGCCTGTTTTGCCTGCGTTCTCCAACCACCGCACATAGCGAGCACAAATTTCATCTGCCGGTTCCAAACAGAGACTTTTTAAGTACGCCTTGACAAACCCTTTAAGAAAAGCTTCCGCCGGCAGGCGGTTTATTTTATTTTCCTCAATACAGACCAGATAATCCAGGAGCACCCTTGTTTCCTGAGTGATTTTTTCCAGCGGGACTCCTAGCTCGTTTCTGATTTCCTTTAAATCGCTGCCGCTGATTTCAGGCTTAGAAAGGATTCCCCTAATTTTCTCGCTTTCTTCAACACTTTCACGCAAAATGATTTTATTTGTTTTTTTCGGTGAAACAGCCGGGCCCGTCCAGCGCTTAATATCATAAATACTTTTCGGCACTTGTGCCGGCGCTTTTTTTCCGCCATGAAGAGCTACACCGGCTTGCGCAAGCTCATTATCGTATTTTTTCCTTTCCTGAGCGTTGATCAACGTCAGATAAGCTTTTTCCAAAAGGTCGAGAATTTTTTTTCTTTCTTCGAGTGAAAACAAAGAATAGCTTACTATAGAATCCTGCGCGTAAACCTGTAAGGCGGCATTATAAGCGTGCCGTATCTCAAAAAATGCCGCATCCGGGCTGACATCGAGCATTTCATAATAATTAAGTTTAGCGAAATCCTTTTTCATCAGTAACCTAAAAAACCAAAAAATCCCCGAGCGGGGTTTCTTTCTAGGAATAGCGAAGCAGCATTTGTTGATTGCCGGATTGAGCAATATTTTTACTCAACTCACGCAAATCATAAGCAGTGCGCGTGTAAGGATACCGTTCCAAAAAAGATACCCGTTGGCAAATAGCATCATGAACACGGTCGTCAAAAGCAACATTGCCGGCAAACTCCACATGAAAGCCCAGGTGTTTTTCCATAATTTTGCATATTTGCGGACCAAGCGCTATGTTGTCTTGTTTACGTAACTGGTTGAGAACAAGTTTAAATTTAAAGGAGTTAAAATCATTTTCCAAAAGCGTTCCCTTTTGGGGATGAGAAGTTTTAATTACCCGCATGATAAAATCCGGTTTATTAAAAGAACCTTCGCCATATTGCGCCACAACTTTTTCTTCGAGCGCTTTGAATTCAGTAACATTAAAGTACTGGCGAATGCGGCGGAAATAAACAGCACGTACGAGCCGGTACACATTTTCAATAGATGTAGGTTCCGGCGTCGTGATAAATATGCTGTTTTGTGAGATCAGAAAAAAATCAAGGATGTTGAAAGAAGTCCCGGCACCCAAATCCAGAAAAATCCAGTCGTAGTCCAGTTTGGCAATAGCCTTCAACGTTCTGCCTTTCTGCTCGTAAGGCAGGTTGGCAATGTCCAAGCTGTCGCGAGCGCCACTGATTATATAAAGATTGGGCACGGGAGTTTCTAAAACAATATCTTCCAGCCGAGAAACTCTTTTTTGAACATAATCAGAAAAACATTTTTCCGGATAGGGAACATCAAGCATGGTGTGCAGATTTGCCGAACCCAAATCCAGGTCAACCAACAATGTCTTTTTATCGAATGCCGCTAAAAGGCGCCCCAGAGAACTGGTCAAAAAACTCTTCCCCGATCCGCCTTTGCCTCCTCCTATTGGCCAGATTTGCGTCATAAGCCATCCGCCATTTTCTGTTTTTTAAAGCCATACATGATAAATCATTAATATTCAAGCACTATGTTGTTTTTTAAGCAGATAATTCCTTGACTTATTACCTTTTTCTCCATAAAAACAAATCACTATTTTTTACGGTCTTGAATTTAATGATTGCTAACGAACCAAAAATAAAAGTGGCGCTTCTTCAGAAATGCGGGAAAGCAGAGATATACCTCCATGGCAATTATTTTTTGGCCGGGCGCGGCACGGTGGGTGGGAGGGTAACCGCTGAAATTTCCGGCGGATGTATTTGTCTGAAAAATCAGGAAAACACACAAATTGCCCGGGACAGGGAAATAGTTCTTACCGGCGCAAAGAAATCAAATTTCACTTTACCCGAAGTAAATATAGGAATTGATTTTCACTGGCAGCAAAACCAAAGGCAGACTTTTCACGGCGACATACTTTTGTCCGCCACCGGATACGGCTCTTTCCATTTAATTAACATCATTTTGCTGGAAGATTATCTGGTCTCGGTGATTTCTTCGGAAATGTCCGCCAAGGCACCGTTGGAGTTTTTAAAGACACAGGCAATTGTTGCCCGCAGCTGGCTCATGGCCATGCTCGAAAAAAAGAAAACAGTAAAAGCCCCCCAAAGAGCAGAAACCGAAAACGAAATTATCGTCTGGCAGGACGTCAACAACCATGAAGGGTTTGATGTATGCGCCGACGACCACTGTCAGCGCTATCAGGGCATAACAAAAATCATCTCTGACAATGTTGAAAAAGCGATAGAAAGCACGAGAGGTTTGTTTTTGCTCAGCGGCGGGAAAATCTGTGACGCGCGTTATCATAAATGCTGCGGCGGGCGAACGGAAATTTTCTCCACTGCCTGGGAAGATATATCTGTGCCTTATTTGCCCAGCGTCACCTGCGACAGCATATCACGTAAACCTATCACCACCGAAGAAGAAGCTCGCGACTGGCTGCACGGCAATCCTCCCGCCCATTGCAACACCGATGACCAAGAAATCCTCAATAGGATATTGCCCTCTTTCGACCGGAAAACCACAGATTTTTACCGCTGGCAGATGATTTGCAAATGCGAAGAAATGGAGGAAATCCTCAGGGAAAAATCCGGCATCGATTTCGGCCGATTGCAAAATATGGAACCTCTGGCGCGCGGTTTTTCAGGAAGAATTTATAAATTAAAAATTGAAGGTTCAAAAAGAACAATTATCGCCGGCAAGGAATTGGAAATCCGTCGCTGGTTATCGCCCACGCATTTGCTTAGCAGCGCTTTTGTCGTTTCCCTTGAAAAAAATACTGATGGTACAATCTCAAAAATTATTCTGGACGGCGGGGGCTGGGGGCACGGCGTGGGTTTATGCCAGATCGGCGCTGCCGTAATGGCCGAAAAGGGATTTTCGGCTGAGGAAATACTGGCGCACTATTTTCCCGGCACCACGGTGCGAAAACTATATTAAAGGATGCGCATGCGATTTTTCTCGCGGAAAACAACTTCCCCGCAGCTGGCACGCCCCTGGTTTTGGGTGCCTTCTCTTTTCTTCACCGAAGGTATTCCCTACATGATTGCCATGACGGTAAGCGTCGTGCTTTACAAAAATCTTGGCCTTTCCAACACACAAATCGCCCTTTACACAAGCTGGCTTTATCTGCCCTGGGTTATCAAACCACTGTGGAGCCCGTTTGTCGATTTGTTCCGCACGAAACGTTTCTGGATAATCGCCATGCAACTGGCGATCGGTGGTTCTTTTGCCTGCGTTGCGCTCACACTGCCCGCGCATGATTTTGTCCGTTACACTTTGGCAATGTTTTTTATTATGGCTTTTTCGTCGGCCACGCACGATATCGCCGCCGACGGTTTCTACATGCTTGCGCTGAACACGCCGCAGCAGGCGGCTTTTATCGGTGTGCGGACTGTCTTTTACCGCATTGCCACTATCGCATCCAAGGGCCTCATGGTTATCGGGGCTGGCCTTCTTCAGGAATACGGTCATTCCATAGTTTCGGCATGGTCGATTACTTTTCTGGCTGCCGCTAGTTTCTTTTTGGCTTTATGTATTTACCATTTTTTGATTCTCCCTCGTCCTGTGGCCGATGTCAGCGCTCCCTTCGACAAACAAAAAAGTTTTCTGAAAGAATATTTCCGTATCATTACCCTGTTTTTCCGGCGTAAGGACATTCTGATTATCCTGAGTTTCCTTTTATTTTTCCGTTTTGCCGAAGCGCAGCTAGTGAAAATGGTTGCTCCCTTTCTGCTGGATGCACCGGAAAGGGGCGGTCTGGGTTTAACAACCGCCGACGTGGGGTTAATTTACGGCACGGTCGGCGTGGTGGCGCTGATGCTAGGGGGGCTTCTGGGCGGTTACGCCATTTACAAAAACGGATTGAAGTTCTGGCTCTGGCCGATGGTGCTGGCAATGCATGTGCCGGATTTGATTTTTGTTTATCTTTCACACGCCTTGCCGCAAAATATTTGGCTCATTGGTTCTTCTGTGGCGCTGGAACAGTTCGGTTACGGTTTCGGCTTTACCGCCTATACCATGTATGTAATAATGGTGGCGCAAAGCGAATACAAAACTGTGTTTTACGCCGTCGGCACGGGAATTATGACGCTGGGTATGATGCTGCCGGCGATGGCGAGCGGCTGGATACAGGAAATGCTGGGCTATAAAAATTTCTTCATCTGGATTATGATTACCACAATTCCCGGGTTCATCGTCACGGCATTGGTGAAAATTGATCCGAATTATGGGAAAGAATACAAAAAGGAACCTCGCAGGTAGAATTTATTCTGTCATGGCGATGCGAAGCAAGGAAGCATTTTCGCAACTTGCCGCGGCTTATGCATCTGACCGGCAATGACGGCGATTAAAATAAAAATATGAATGCTAAACTAATTGATACCGCTTTCATTTTAGGCGCGGGACTCGGAACAAGACTCAGACCGCTTACGGAAAATACGCCCAAGCCGCTTTTAGAAATCAGCGGACGCCCGATCATCACTTACGCGATGGAGCACCTGCGGGCAATGGGCGTCAGGCGTTTTATTGTCAACACGCATCACTGCGCGGAAAAATATTCCGAAGCTTTTCCTGATAATCATTATAAGGGCATTCCGATTATTTTTCGGCACGAACCTGTTTTGCTCGATACCGCCGGCGGCATCAAAAACATCGAGGATTTAATCACCGCGGAAGAGCGCATCATCGTTTACAACGGCGACATCATTACCAGCTTACCAATTGAACAGCTTATCAAAAGACATTTTTATTTGCAAACACAGGTCACCTTGGCCCTGCGCTCACAGGGGCCACTGCTCAATGTGGGCATAGACAAAGACGGCTTTGTCTGCGACATACGTCACCTTCTGAATAATCAGGGTGTAAAAAACTGTCTTTTTGCCGGCATTTATATTGTGGAAAAATCTTTCCTGAAGAAGCTAAAGCCGGGCAAAAGTGAATCGATTGTATTGCCGCTGGTGGAAATGATTGAAGAAAATCCGCGTTCCGTTGGCGGGGTAATTATTGATGACGGGCACTGGTACGATTTAGGAACAGTTGAGGAATACGAGAAATTACGTAAAACAGGCATTGTTTAAAAATCATTTGACGTTGTCATTCCCGCGTACACTTAACACTCGGACAAACCGGGTAATGATCGTAAAAAAACTTATGCACAAAGAAATACAACAATTCTTAACTGGACATCTGGGCAAAAGGGATTTAAAGCTTGAACCAATTAAAAAAGGCGGCTCCGACCGCGCTTTTTTCCGCGTAATCCTGCCGAAAAACAACCGCTATATTTTTATGCATTATGGCACGGAAGTTGAGGAAAATTCTTTCTGGTCAGGCATCAATGATTTTTTAACCCGTCTCGGCATTTCCGTGCCGCGCATTATCGCGCAGGACACAACACGTCGTTTTATTCTCATGGAAGATTTGGGAGATGTGGATTTATACTCGCAGGCTTCCGCGCCATGGAAGATACGTCGCGAATATTATTTTCAGGCACTTACCCAAATTCACCGCCTGCATTCTTTTGCTGTGAAATCGCTTCCCGCGGATGTGCAATTATCGGAAAGTTACGGCCCCCGTCTTTACAAGTGGGAGCATGACTATTTTCTGGAAAATCTCGTCTGCAAAGTCTGCAAAATCAAACTTTCCGTCTTCGAGTCACAAAAGCTCAATAATGAACTGGATGCTCTTTCGGAACATCTGCAAAAAATCAAGTCGTGTTTGATTCACCGCGATTTTCAATCGCAGAACATCATGATTAAAAACCGCAAGCCGGTGTTCGTCGACTTTCAGGGCATGCGCCGCGGCATTCTTTTTTATGATCTGGGCTCTTTGGTATGCGATCCATACGTTACCTTCGAAGAAGAAGAAAAAAACGAGTTGCTTGATTTTTACCATGAGCTCATGAAACCTTTATACAGCCGCGACGAGTTTGTCCGAAACTTCTGGATGGGATCCGTGCAACGGCTGATGCAGGCGCTCGGCGCCTACGGTTTTTTGGGATTAAAAAAGGGCAAGAGAAAATTTCTGGGGCACATCGACAATGGCATAAAAAATCTTGTCCTGGCCACATCTTGCATGGAAACTTTACCTGCTTTGAACGAATTGGCGCAACGATGCGAGAACATCTTGACTAATCAATAAATATAAGTTTCTTGACGGTTTTAGCCGCTTTATGCAGGCTTTAAAAAGTTTGCACTTTTAGTCTTCGGCCTTAAACCTTAAAATCCATTGCGCGAACATCTTCAATATGTTAGATAACCCGCCGATTATTTAACCGTTTTGGGAGCACTAAATAATGAAGTACGAACCGCAAAAGATTGAAGAAAAGTGGCAGACAAAGTGGGAAAAGAAAAAAACTTTTAAAGTCACGGAAGACAAAGACAAACAAAAATATTATCTGCTGGAGATGTTCCCCTACCCTTCCGGCAAAATCCATATCGGCCATGTCCGCAATTACACTATTGGCGATGTCGTCGCACGCTACAAGCGCATGAGAGGATTCAATGTTCTACATCCGATGGGCTGGGACGCTTTCGGCCTGCCCGCGGAAAACGCCGCCATCGAGCACAAAATTCATCCCCTGAAATGGACAAACGAAAACATCGCCCACATGAAAAAGCAGCTCAAGCGCATGGGCTTCAGTTACGACTGGGACAGAGAAGTTTCCACTTGCGAGCCGAAATATTACCGATGGGAACAGCTTTTCTTTATCTGGATGTATGAAAAAGGACTGGCCTATAAAAAACGCTCCACTGTAAATTACTGCGGCAAATGCGAAACGGTGCTCGCCAACGAGCAGGTAGAAGCTGGTCTTTGCTGGCGCTGCTCCACGGAAGTTAACGAAAAAACGCTGGACCAATGGTTTTTTAAAATCACTGCCTATATTGAGGAGCTTCTGGAGCACTGCGACAAGCTGCCCGGCTGGCCGGAAAAAGTGCTCACCATGCAGAAAAACTGGATTGGCAAAAGCTACGGCTGTGAAGTTGATTTCCCAATGGCTGAGGGAAAAGGCGCCATCAAAGTATTTACCACTCGTCAGGACACGCTCTTCGGCGCCACATTCATGCTTGTGGCCGCGGAGCATCCGCTGGTAATGGAATTGGCGAAAGGTAAACCGTGCGAAAAAGAAGTTGTTCGGTTCGTGGAAAAAGTAAAAAAACAGGACAAACTGATGCGCACATCCGAATATTATGAAAAGGAAGGGCTCTTTCTCGAATCATATTGTAAAAATCCTCTCACCGGAAAAAAGATGCCAATTTATGCTGCCAATTTTGTTCTGGCCGATTATGGCACCGGCTGTGTTATGGCTGTTCCCACGCATGATCAGCGCGACTTCGAATTCGCCAAAAAATTCAACCTGCCCCTGATTGTCGTTATACAGCCCAAAGACAAAGCGCTCGACCCGGCCACGATGACCGAAGCCTACGTGGGCGAAGGCGTTTTAGTCAATTCCGGCCAGTTCAACGGCATGGAAAGCACAAAGGTGCTCGAGGCCATCGCCGACTTTCTGGAAAAAGAAGGAAAAGGGAAACGCACCATTCAATACCGTCTGCGCGACTGGGGCATCTCCCGCCAGCGTTACTGGGGCGCGCCTATTCCCATGATTAACTGCGCCAAATGCGGCATTGTGCCCGTGCCGGAAAAAGATTTGCCGGTAATTCTGCCGGAAAAAGTGAAATTAAGTTCTGAGGGCGGCTCGCCTTTGGCCGCGCTCAAAGAATTCGTGGAAACGAAATGCCCCAAATGCGGCGGCAAAGCGCAAAGAGAAACAGACACCATGGATACTTTCGTGGAATCTTCCTGGTATTTCGACCGCTATTGCTGCCCGGATTTTGACAATAAACCCGGCCTTGACCGCAAGGCGCTTGATTACTGGATGCCTGTGGATCAATATATCGGCGGTGTGGAACACGCCATCCTTCATCTTCTTTACGCGCGGTTTTATACCAAGATGCTGCGTGATTTCGGCGTGATCGGCGTGGATGAACCTTTCACCAATCTGCTCACTCAAGGTATGGTCTGCAAAGAAACAATGAAGTGCTCCGAGCACGGTTATCTTTTCCCGGAACAGGTAAATGACGGCAAGTGCCACATCTGCGGCAAACCAGTTATCATCGGCAAAACCGAAAAAATGTCCAAATCACTCAAAAACGTCATTGACCCGGATTATCTTATAAAAACATACGGGGCGGACACGGCGCGGATTTTCTGTCTTTTTGCCGCGCCGCCGGAAAAAGATTTGGAATGGAGCGATCAGGGCGTGGAAGGCTCCTTCCGTTTTCTAAACCGGCTATGGCGGATATTCACGGAATATCTGGAAGACGTCAAAAGCCTCAAGTTACCCGATGCCGGTTTGGCGCTGGAAGGCGAATGGAAAAACCTGCGGCGGAAAACTCATCAAACTATCCGCAAAGTAACCATTGACATCGAAGACCGTTTCCATTTCAATACAGCCATCAGCGCCGTAATGGAACTGGTCAACGCCATTTATCTTGTGCCCCGTCCGGGAAAAAGCGACACCAAAGCTCTGTCTGTAATCCGCGAAGCGCTGGAGACCACAGTAGTGCTTTTGGCGCCCATTGTGCCGCACATCACGGAAGAACTCTGGCAAATGCTCGGCCATCAAACGGCGGTATGCGACGCCAGCTGGCCTAAATATGACAAAGATATCGCCAGCGAAGAAGAGATGACCGTGGTCATACAAATCAACGGAAAACTGCGCAGCCGGATAACCGTGCCAGCGGGTGAAGACGCGGAAAAAATAAAGGCGGCGGCACTGGCCGAAGAAAAAATAAAAGCGCTGATTAAAGGCACAACCTTGAAAAAAGTTATTTATGTCCCTAATAAACTGGTCAATATCGTTGTTACGGAATAAGAAGGTGCTATTATGAAAAATCAAAATTCGCGGAGATTTTTTTGTTTCGCTGTTATTGGCCTTGCTTTCATGCTGCCGCTGGGATGCGGTTATTCGTTTGCCCCCAAGGGAGAATATGTCGACAACCGCATCCAAAAAGTTTACGTGGAATCATTCGGCAACAAAACATCACGGGCCGAGATTGAAAACTTTGCCCGCACGGCTTTTATCAACCAATTTATTCAGCACAGCCGTTTCAAAGTTGTGGGAAGCAAGGAAGAGGCAGACGCAATCATCAAAGGGACTGTCCTTAATTATAACGCCACCCTTCTTTCTTACAGCAACATCAGGCTTGGTGCCGAAGAGAGAATAACCGCTAAAATGGAAATCACTTTTTTGGAAAAGGAAAGCAATGAGGTCATCTGGAGTTCAAAAAGCGTCATCGGGAACGTGGACTATAAACTGGAAGATAACATAAACTTGATTCCAGCAGCCAGGAAAGCCGCCCTCATTAAGCTGGCTAACGACATGGCGGAAAAAGCCGTAAATCGTATGATGGCAGGATTTTAGCGAAAAAAACATGATACCCTCAGCCAGAAAATTCGGTCGTTTCTTTCTTTTACCCATAAAGGACGAAAAAGACGCGGTAAAATTATGGCCGTTGCGCGATGAGAAGGTAACTGAAATCAGCCACCTGCTTCCTTTTGTCAAAAAAGCATCAACGCGTTTTTTACTGATTATTGATTCCCTTAAAGAAATTTCCTGTGACCGCGCCGGGCTCAAAAGTATCCTCACTTTTGCCGCAAATAAAAATGCGGGGGTCGTCTACGCCGATTTTCATGAAAGGAAAGGAACAAAATTAATCAGGCATCCGCTGATCGATTATCAGATGGGTTCAATCCGCGACAATTTTGATTTCGGCTATCTTTTTATTTTTTCCATACCGGCAATTATAAATGTCGCCAAAAAATATGGCGCGCCTCCCGCCGACACGAACACCGCTCTTTATGACATGCGCCTGAAAATTTCCCGCGACTATCCGATTATTCACGTTGCCCGGCCTCTCTATACGGTTGCGGATAAAAAACCGCCGTCTTCCAAGTCGCACATGGAAAACCATTTCGCTTATACTGTCGGCAAAAATCTTTTGTTACAAAAAAAGTTGGAAAAACTTGCCACCAACCATCTGCGATACATCGGGGCTTATTTAAAACAACCGGTAAGAACAGCTCCCGCCGCAAACAACAATTTTGCCGCCGAAGCAAGCGTGATTATTCCCGTGCGTAACCGTAAAGGAACCATCGTCAGCGCGCTGCGCAGCGCGCTGACGCAAAAAACATCCTTTTTTTTTAACATTATCGTCGTGGACAATCATTCCACCGACGGGACATCGGAAGTCATAAAAAAAATCGCAACAAAGCACCAAAATATAAAACACATCATACCCCGCAGGCGTGATTTAGGCATCGGCGGTTGCTGGAATGAGGCCGTCAAATCGCGCCACTGCGGTCGCTTTGCCGTGCAACTTGACTCCGATGATCTCTACGGCTCCCCAAAAACTCTGCAAAAAATTGTGGATGTGCTGCGGCGGAGAAAATACGCAATGGTTGTTGGTTCTTACACTGTTGTGAATAAACAGCTCAAAAAAATCCCGCCGGGTCTTGTTGATCATAGAGAATGGACAAAGAAAAATGGCCACAATAACCTTCTGCGCGTAAACGGCCTGGGCGCACCGCGCGCCTTTAACACCGCCGTTATTCGTAAAATCGGGTTCCCTAATGTAAGTTATGGCGAAGACTACGCCGCCTCCCTCAGAATAACACGGGAATATCGTATCGGAAGAATTTGCGAAAGCATTTACCTCTGCCGCCGCTGGCGGGGAAACACCGACGCTGCGCTTTCCGTCGAAAAACGAAACAGCAACGATTTTTATAAAGATATGCTGCGCACGCAGGAAATTAAAGCGCGGGTGCATTTAAACAAGAATAAACGTGAATTTGAAAAAAAGGTTTTATTCAGATTCTCGAATAAGCAGCCATTGGCATCTCTGTGTTTTAACCTTATTGAGCAACAAAAGCGTATCTGGCCGCTGCTGGCGGGCGCGTATCAGGAACTGAACAACGTCCGCACTCGTTCAATCAACTGCGGCGAATATAATGTTGCGCTGCAATTCAATCCCCGACGCGCGGTCAGCAGCGGCGCCGCCGTCGACGAGCACTCAATCAAAAACAGACCGTGTTTTTTGTGCGTGGACCACCTCCCTGCACAACAAAAACTGATTCTCTATAGGCACGATTACATGATTCTGTGCAATCCCGCGCCCATTTTCCACGGCCATTTCACCATTGCTCATTGGCAGCACCAACCGCAAACTATTATCGACTCATTAAACGCTTTTTTAGTATTAGCCAAAGACCTGTCGCCGGAGCTTATTGTTTTTTATAACGGGCCCACCTGCGGCGCATCTGCTCCCGATCACCTGCATTTTCAGGCGGCCCCAAAAAACATGCTTCCTTTTGCAAAAGAGCTTTCCGTCCTGAATCCCGACATGGAAATATCCGGATTAAAATATTATTCGGCACAGAGTACCGGCCGTTCGGTTGTTACTTTGTCGGGAAGAAAAGCGGACGTTTTAACCGTTCAGTTTAAACGTCTTCTGGACAGCGCAAAAAAAGTTCTCGCGATCAAAACCGAACCGATGCTGAATGTTATCTGCATGCATGAAGGCAATTTGTGGCGATTTATCGTATTTTTGCGGCAAAAACACCGCCCGGACGCTTTTTCCCGTAAAGGAAAAAAAAGAATATTTGTGTCTCCGGGGACAATAGACATGGCCGGCACCATCATTACGCCGCGGGAAATAGATTTTCGCCGTCTCCGCGCGGCAGATATAAATGGTATTTACCAAGAAGTCTCTCTACCGGATGAAAAAATGCGGCAAATCATGAAAGCATTATGAAAAAGGCAACACACATAATCATAGACAGCAATTACAGCTTTGCGCAGGCACTGGCCGGCACAGACGCGCCGTTGGACATTATTGACCGTCTGTCCATGCTTGACGTCATCTACTATTCTTTCGATGGCAATAAACATCAGGGGCAGATTATCATCAATAACGAATTGGAAAATGACCTGGAAACTATTTTTGCGCTGATGGAAGAACTAAAATTTCCCCTCGGGAAGGCAATTCCTATCGCCGCTTACAGCTGGCGTGATCACAATTCCATGGCGGACAACAACACCTCAAGTTTTAATTACCGCCTGATCGAAGGCACAAATAAACTGTCTCTACACTCTCTGGGGCGCGCCATAGATATCAATCCGCTGCAAAACCCGGTAATTTATGCCGACGGCACTATTGCTCCCGCCGGAGCGAGATATGATCCGGACAAAGAAGGAACTTTTAGGAAAGGGCATCCAATTGTCGAAAAATTTTTAAAACTGGGCTGGCACTGGGGCGGAAACTTCGCTCATCTTAAGGACTATCATCATTTCGAAAAAACTTAAAAACCAGGCCGGAAGCTAAAAAGGCAACGCTACAGAGGTCGGGCGATAATTACGCCAGTATAGTTTTTGTTGGATTTCAGATAAGCAGCAAGCGTCTTTTTAGAGATAACCACAGCGCCTTCTTTACTGGACGCATGCAGCAAGTACAGGTTTTTTCCCTGCCACAGGGCAAAACCGACATGCGCCACATCGAGCCCTTTTTGCGCCGACGCAAAGGCAACGATATCGCCGTTTTGTATCTTTTTCTGGCAAACAGCAAATTTGCTTTTATTAATAACCCTGAATATCCGGCGGGAAATTCTTTTTTCCACCGCGAGCAGTTTCTGCCATTGCTTTTTGTTTCGCAGCGCAGGATAAAGCTTGATATTCTTTGTCATAAAATCAATTTTCCTGTGCCGCGACCTGCCGTCCAGCGTTCCGGTAATGTCCGCAAGGATTTTCTTTTTCCCATTATCACAGAGCCAATCGGTGAAATAATGCAGGCGGGAGGAATAACCATCAATGATACCCCCTCGATAGCGGATTAATTTTAACTGGCGCAGGTATTCGCGCGGCGATTTTTTCCCCGAGGTAAACCAGCGCGCCAGCGCCAGCATGCTTTCCACAAAGGTAAAGCAATCGAACTGCCGGAAATTGACAACCAGATTTTCCCTGCCCGGCCCTTCCAGCGTCGCCTCTTTATAGGGCGCATCAAGAAATGTCAGGGCAATTCCCGCCAGCAAATCGCCAAATATTGTTTCCTCTGCGGTATGTGCTTTGATTTTTTTCATTTGTAGCTGTCCAATAATCATTCACGTCTTGCCATTTTCTTTACACTGGATTCCAACTCGCGCTTCGTTTGACCGCAGTAAAAAAACATATTTTTCATGAAAGCATAGTCTTTGTAAATTATTCTTTGTCCTAAAGCAAACGGAAAATGCTATCCGCAATATTGACAATAGAGCGGAAACATCATAGGGAAATTTAACTCTTTAATAGCGGGAGAAGAAGATGCCTTCAGTGAAGACCGGAGATATCCAACTAAATTATGTCGAACACGGCAGCGGTGACAATATTGTCGTGTTTATTCACGGCTATCTGTCTTGCGTACACTGGCTGGATTTGATATGGCCCCGTTTACCCAGAACTATCCATGTTTTTGCCATCGACTGGCGCGGTTGCGGCGATTCCGATAAACCTGCCGCCACGCAAAATTTTGCCAATTATTCCATGGAACAGCACGCGCAGGACATGCTGGCGGCCATTAAAACGTTGGGAATTAAAAAATGTTCACTTGCCGCGCATTCCACCGGCGGCGTGATCAGCATCTATATGCTCCTGGAAGAGCCGAAGTTGTTTGACAAAGTGCTGGCGCTGGATCCGGTAGGTCCTACAGGGCTTTCCCTGCCGGAAGAAGTCCTGCATTCTTTTCCGGCATTAAAAGAAAGTAGAAACTTTGCTTTTAAATTTCTATCCTTTGCCGCTTCGTCATTATTTATCAAAGAATCCCTTGTACCGGGCGTAAAATCCGAATTTAAGCCGGAAACAACGCGGGAACAAAGAGAACTTTTCAATATGCTGGTAAATAAGGCCAGGGAACTGAGCGACGGCGCGGGCGGCGGTACTTTATATCATCTGAAAAAAGAGCGCGATGAAGGCTCACTGCACAAGGAAACACACCGCATAAAGCAGCCGATGCTCGTTTTATGGGGAGAGGAAGACATCGTGATTCCCCGGCAGGATATCGACACGACGATAAAACTGATACCGAATAGCTCTTTGCAGACATACAAAGGTATCGGTCATTCCATGATGCTGGAAAACCCGGATTTATACGCGCAGATTTTTACGGAATATTTAAAAAAATAAAACCCTCTATGTCATCGCGAGACGACCATAGCCGGCGAAGCGATTCGAAAATCTCATCGTGAAGAACATTCTCTTTATTCTGCCATTAAGGTGAGCCTTCACCCCGAGCAAGGTGAAGGGACTGCAAAGCAATCCCATACACAACAAGATTGCTTCGTCCCGATAAAACGGGGGTTCGCAATGACTTTATGGCGCCGCCCTGTTGGGCACAAAAACGTTTTTGCTATTATTTAAGCGCGTTGACTTTCTTGGTCAGGCGGGAAATTTTGCGGGAAGCATTTTTCTTATGAATGACACCTTTCGACGCGGCCCGGGCAAGCTTCTTAACAGTTGTTTTCAGTGCGTCTTCCGATTCTTTTTTCTTTTTGTTTTGCACTGCGGAATCAACCGCCTTCACCTTGGTTTTGAGCAGGGATTTGACGGCGATATTGCGCGCGCGGTGTTTCTTATTCTGACGATCTCTCTTTTCCGCTGATTTATGTGTGGCCAAAAGCATCCTCCTTAATTGTTCATATGCCTGAACAGGTGAGGGTATTTAGCCCAAATACCCCGACCTGTCAAGGGCAAATACGCGCCGCCATATTTGATACGCCACCGCGGTAAAGTTGGGTCCCCCTTCGGCGAAACAATTCCCGTACAAAAAGGCCCGCGCCATATTGGCGCGGGCCTTTTTATTAATTAGAATCTTCTTGCTGCTTCTATCATTCTGGTTCTGACGCTACTATGGCCAAAATGTTCCCGGATCCGCCCAATACGCGCAGTAGTGTGCTCCAGCAAAAGCAACAGCGGTGGCATCACTATCACCCGCAGGGTTTAATACTCTGATGTTTGTTCCATTGAATACTGTCCATCCGCCACCAGGAGCACCATTTTGGGCAAAATTAGTCCAGTAATTAATCATTCTGTTGGACAAAGCTTTTTGCTCGTCCGTCGCCTGAAGACGCTCCTTAAGATGCCCAAAAATATACTGGATTTCAAAGGAATGACAGGCGCCAAAGCCCCACTCACCCAAATTAAATAAATCAGCTAAAAATTCCAAAATCGAGTAGGTGGGATTGATCGGGGCATCCGAGTCGGTAAACCAGTATGCATAAACAGTTCTGGGTAACGCGGCAAGTTGAACCCACTGACCTAGACAATTGCAGGTAAAAGTAGCGTCTGTAAAGATCATGCTGTGCGCATTGCGATATTTGTTATCATTAGCTCCATATGTCGCCTCTGCCCAACTGGTATAGTCTGAAGCTACCTTAACTCTGCTATAGACACGCGGATCGGTTGCCAGTAAAGTGATTACGCCAAGTTCCAAATCGGCAAGCGTATCAAAATTGTTATAATCCCCCATAAACAGAGCCGTAAAGAGTGAGCCTTCGTTGAGGTTGCTACCGATCATTATCGGCACATCGGCAATATTTCCAGCCGTTATAGCCGTACTAATGGACTGCGGCAAAAACGTACCTGCCGCATATACCGGTGAAATCCAAGCCCAGGCAGGTCCGGAATTCTGCGCATCCATGACTTCTTCAACAGTTAAATCGCGCAGACAAGCGCGGATTTCCGCCGTATCGTCAGTTCCTCCACATGGACCGGTACTGGGAGTACCGAGCACATTGGCAAAAGGCAGACCCAAACCAAAATAACCTACTGTAGCCAAATCCGTCTGCGTCGGGCTGTAGGAACCGCTCTGGACAATCGCTTTGTGGAACAGGCCGCCAACTATTGCCGGGTCTGCTACCAGCAAAGACAAAACACTGTGGCCGCCGGCCGATTCGCCGAAGATCGTCACATTGGTCGGGTCGCCGCCAAAATTCTCAATAAAGTCCTGTACCCACTGGAGCGCTAAAACCTGATCCTTCAGACCAAAGTTGCCGGTGGGATCTTCCAGCGCCGGGTGTGGCAAAAAGCCAAATGCATTGAGACGGTAATTTATAGTAACGACAACAACACCTTTTTTGACTAAATCGGGCACGTCGTAGCCGGGAAGAGAGCCTTCACCTTGAATCAAGGCGCCACCGTGAATCCAGAACATGACAGGAAGAGCATCGCCGGGCTCAGTTCCTTTAGGAAAGAAGACATTGAGGAACAGGCAATCTTCAGAACCCGATCCGTCATCCTGCACACATTTGTTGCCGAATTCCGTGGCGCGGAATGTTCCGTCCCATCCGCTATTCCACATTTGATTAATTACAGGAACAGCGAAACGTAGTTCATCAACCGGAGGCTCGGCATAGGGTATGCCGCGGCAGGCAATCATATTGCCTTCATCGACACACCTCATATCACCCAAAGGATTGCCAGTTGAAGATACTAGCGAAATAACAACAGTCAGCGGACCAACAACACCGCCTCCTCCACCTCCTCCGCCACATCCAGCCAGTAATGCTAAAGATATAAAGAAGGTCAGTAATAAATTAAAAAACTTGCACTTTCTTAACATCACAAATAATCCCTCCCCTTCTATAAGTTTGATTTTGAAACAGAATTTTGTCTGTCTACATAAACGCGAAATTCTGTAAACTTCCACATTTTGAGTAGACAATATTCTTCAGGATGCGTGCCAAAAGATGAGAAAGATGAGGTGAAATAATGGTTAATAATATCAAGTATGTTTTACTTAGTAAAATATGGCCAACCAGTCATATTGTGACATGTCACATATGTGTGGCATTACATATGTGTGGCATGCCACTCTTTTTAAACATTGAGACAATGGGCATTATGACATTTTTTAACCTGCCATTGCCAACACCAGCAAAGCAATCCATGAGATGACTAGAGACAATAAAAATGTACTTGTGAATTTGCCGCAGGCGGGTGAAATAATCTCATGCCCAAAATACTTACTTAAGTACTTCGCGCCTCTCAAAACACCTTATTCATTCCAGACCGCACACTTTTAGCTCACGCAGTTTGTCTGATTTTTGGCTATTATGCGATAAAGAGTCCTGCGGTTAATGCCCAGAAGCCTAGCGGCTTTGGCCTTGTTACCGCCTGTTTTTTGCAAGGCTTCCATAATTTTCTGCTCGGAGGTTGCTTCTTTGACAACATGTCGATTCGCATGCTTCACTTTTTCCATCACAGGATTATCACGGATATCCGCCGGCAAATTTTCCACGGTAATCACTTTGCCGCGACACAAAATAAACGCATGCTCAATGACATGCTCCAGTTCCCGCACATTTCCCGGCCAAGGATATCCCATAAATATATTGAGGACTTCACGGGAAATACCTTCGATATCTTTATTAAATTCCTCATTAAATTTATGAATAAAATGATCTACCAGCAGTGGCATATCCTCCCGTCTTTCCCGCAGCGGTGGTAGGGCAACCTCGACAACCATGAGACGGTAGTAAAGGTCTTCTCTAAATTCGCCATTTCGCACCTTTTCTTTGAGATCTTTGTTAGTCGAGGCAATCACGCGTACATCTACCTTGCGCGGTGTGGATTCCCCCACACGCTCGAAAACTTTTTCCTGCAAGACGCGCAGAAGTTTGAGCTGAATCAGCGGCGAAATGTCCCCAATTTCATCAAGTAAAATCGTTCCACCATCCGCCGCCTCAAAACGCCCCTGTTTGTCCTTTACCGCGCCGGTAAACGCGCCGCGGACATGGCCGAATAATTCGCTTTCCAGCAGGCTTTCCGCCAACGCGGAACAGTTCACGGTAACAAAAGGCTTGAAAGACCGTTGGCCGCTGTAATGCAAAGCGCGGGCAACCAGTTCCTTGCCGGTACCAGACTCTCCGGTAATGAGCACTGTTGTTTCCAGACTGGCTAAATCTTCCAGCAGATGGTAAATTTCCTGCATTTTCGCGCCACGCCCAATGATATTTTGAAATTTATGCCGCTCACGCAATTCTCTTTGCAAATCCCGCAAGAGCGTGATATCGCGGATAACCATGACTGCGCCGGTAAAATTGCCCTGGTAATCCAAAAGCGGCGTGCTGTTGATACTGACCAGTTGCTGATAATGATTCTGATGGCCACATTCGATGCGGTATCCAGAAATAGGAATCTGCTTTCCTAGCGTCTGTCTTAAAACGTCAGCACATGTCCCGCCGCATTGCCCCAAGCATTCGGAAAAAACCTTGCCTCCGATTTTTTCGATATCGATCCCGCAGATACCCTGTGCCGATTTGTTGATTTCAATAACCTTTTGTTCGCGGTCTACCGTGATAATAGCGTCTTTGACGCTGCCGAAAATGGCTTCCAGTCGCCTGCGGTGACTGGCAAACCTTCTTTCCGTCTCCACACGGTCAGTAACGTCCCTTTGCACCGCGCGGAAACCGATTATTTCGTCCTTGCCGTTTCTGATTGGCGAGACGGAATCTTCCACAATTCTCTTCGTTCCATCTTTTCTAACGATATCATGAATAAACCTGTTAGGCTGACCGGTTTTGTAAACCTTATTGTACGCTTCGCGAACGACTTTTACCCCTTCCTGATCCGTATAGAATTTATAGTTAGTCCCGATAATTTCCTCGCGAGCATACCCCCACAGTCGGCAGCCGGCGTTATTGATATAGGTAAGATTGCCCTTAATGTCTACTTCGCCCACCCCGTCATCAATTTCGTTAAGCATAGCTTCATAATTCTTTAAAGAATCATTCAAGGGTCTTTCTTCTCTACCCATAAGAATCCTCACCCCAAAATGCCCGCAAAAATGACTGATTATTTCTTGCTTGTTCTGTTTTTGATTACGAATACTCGCAATACCAGCTTAAAAAAACCGGTGATGGTTGTCAACCGCAAAATCTATAACCACACTCTGGCGGTTACGGTCGGACACAAAATAGTCTTAAACATGTCTGCTAATGCGCTGCCTACTTGCCGCGATGAAATCTTTGTTTACTTTCCTATCTCTTAGTTCGGCAAGCTTGCCCCTGTTCCAGCCGGAAATTTTGCTGAAATATTTCGTCAACCGCGCGATTCCTTCAACTTCGGGAGAACCGCAATAAGCGCACTGCTGAATCAATCCGGCAGCGATCCTGCCGCAAGACAAACATGAAGTAAACTCGGGGGAAAAATCTATCTGACGGTTGACAGAATCATCAAAAACTTCTTTAATAAGTTTTAATAACTTTTTCTTGTCGGTTTTTAATCCGCCTAATTGCAGGTGCGTAATGACATCTCCTTCCAGATGTTCATGGAAAAGCCCTTCTAAAATCACTTTCTGCAGAGGCGTCACAGCTGCGGAAACATTCAGATGCGTGGAGTTGGTGTAATAAACCGCTCCTTCGGCAATGTCGCCCTGAACAAAATGGCCTGCTTCGGGGGAAAAATATTTTAAATCAAGCCGCGCAAAACGATACGCTGTTGTTTCCGCAGGCGATTGTTCCAGCACTAACTTTATCCCCAACTTTTTGCTCAGCGCTTTTATCTCCCGATGAAGATAGCTCACGGCTCTGAATCCAAAATCAAGCGCTTGCGGCGATTCATGCATTTGGCGACCCGTATGTATCCACACCATTTCATTGAGACCAACCAAGCCGATAATATAGTAAGACCGGTTCATCCGCAAAAAGGGAAAGCCGTCGCGATTCATGGCCAGAACGGCCAGCGGACCTTTTTCGGCGTACGAAAGAAGTTTTTCCAAAAAATCTTTTTTCTGAACATGCGCCTCGGACGCTTTTGCCGCAAATTCCGCAAGCAGGGCAAACAATTTTTCCTCATTACCCTGTGCCCGGTAACCGAGCCGCGGCAAATTCAGCGTGACACTTTGAATGGCGGCGGTGCGCATAAGCCACGGCTTCTTCATCTCTTCCAGGTAATCCGCATCGCCTTCGTAACCGGCCCGGTTGCAGGCAAACGAAAGCGAATTCCCCCTGCGGTCGAAGATAAAGCAGGTGTTCCCCTTACCGCCTGCCACTTCGCAGGCAAGTTCCAGAAAATCGTTTGCTCTTTCGGCCGACCAGAAATCTTCACTAACGTGCAGAAGGGGCCGGGGAAGAATAAAAGGCCTGGAGTTTGCGTCCCCCTCCCTGAAAACTGCCATCAGTGCCCAGGCGAGTCGCCGCGCATCGAATGAGTAGTGGCCGTATTTTTTCCCCGTCAGCTTACCTGCAGGACCGATCGCAGCGACATTAGCCCAGTGCGGCGGTATTTCATAATAAATATGAATATCTGTGTAAAGCGCTTGGCCACCGCGCGTGGCGGCAAGTTGAGAAAATTCGTAAATAATCATCTGCGCAAACTGACGCACTTCTTGATCGCTCATACCGGAAAGATAGGGAGCGAAAGAAATATTAAGCGCGTCCCAACCGATAGTGCCGGTAAAGTGTCCCTGCAGTATGGCACTGAAGCGCACCATGTGCAGCAAAAGCACTTCGGCGTGTTTCGCCGGATGTGCGGAATTGATTGCCTGTGGCAGATTCAGACCGTAAATTTTCAGATACTCCAAGGATTGACAACAGCTGTAAGGGCGATCGACATAACCCAGACCATGTATGTGGATATCGCCCGCCACATGTGCTTGGCCGGTATTCTCGGAAAAAACATCAAAAAGAGAAAACTCCTTTTTTATGCCCTCAGCAAAGATTAAATTTGTACCTTCCGGAGAGTGCGGTGTGTTGGCGCTTTCTTTATTCTGATGTAAAATCAACTGACGCACATCATAGAGGGGAAATCCCAGCCGTCCGTGCAAACGACGCTCTTTTTCCAGACCCCTTTCAATAAGCCGGGCATTGACCAGTTCGCGGATAAGCGCCGTAGTCAAAAGGCCAATACCCGAAGAAACGATTTGTTTTTCCACTTCCTCCGATATCTCCACCGCCAGTTGGCAATCGATGTCCGCTTCCCGCACCAGCGCATCCACTATCCGCTGGCGGTTCCAGGGGGTTATTTCCTCTGCGGAAGTACGAACAAAAAGAGTTATATCTGTGGTTTCGGAAATTTCCTGCATATTAAACGTTTGTCGGTATCGTCGTGTCACCAGTGACCAAGACTTTATCCGCGGCCGCGGATAATTCTTCGTCATAGTCGTGATTTAAGGAAAACACTCGGAAATGCGTCACCCGTGCGGGAATGAAACGGTAGATTTCCAGAAGCGGTTCCGGTGATGTCGTTTCCGTGACAGGATTAAAAATGTTGATTCTTTTCCCCCTTTCGGCCATCGGATTGAGTGGCCGCGGGTCCTGTGTTGCCAAATCAATTTTAAAGGGGATTCTTTTCAGATTTTTCGGCAGGCGTTCCCTGATCCTTTCCTCATAATCTGATGCCCTGGCAAAACCAATGCCACGGTGCATCTGGTCAAGAGATATTTCCGTCACAAAAGACATCTTCCATTTCACTTCGCGGTCGTGTAATTTTTTCCATTCGGAGGCCAATTTTCTCTTTTCTTCGTCTTTGGATGCAAGCCATCCCCGTACGTAATTGAACAAGCTCCATTCATCGCATAGCAGATAATCATCCAGCCTCTTAAGCGGATTCCCGCGGAAAATAACTTTCATCGTGTCATGAAATATTTCCTGCAAGTGCAAATCCAACGCGCGCGTCGTGCGGTGAAAATAAACATTGGAGTATAAATTCAGCCGTGCGTTTAGAAATCTGCCCAAAGCGGAAATTCCCGACTGATGCAACGTGAGACCCTCTTTGGTAAAAAAGGTATAATAGCGCAAGCGGGGAATGTCCACCATGTCCAGAGAAAAACCCGTCATGTAGGCGTCGCGCTGCACATAATCAAGATTGTCCACAGTATAAATGCCGGAAAACAACTGCCGCAACATCTGCAGCCAGCGCGGAAATGTTCTTTTTTCTTTACCTTCCGGCATTTTAATTAGATAGGCAACGAAACGGGCATCCATCTTTTCTCCGCGTCCGAAAGCTCCGGAAGGAGAGCGGCAGATACGTGAAATTTGCGTGCCCAGTTTCTGGATAATAATATTCTGTCCAACCACTTCGTGGGTTATGCCCCAGCGGCTTAAAAAATTGTCATCGAAGAAATGACCGTAAGGGCCATGACCTACGTCATGCAAAAGACCAGCAAGCCGTAAAAGTTCCTCCACATAATTTTGCGAAGGAACATTTTTGCACACACAGCGCAAACTCGGATAAATGCATTTGGCGAATTCCCCCGCTAAATGCATTGTTCCGATGGAATGTTGAAAACGCGTATGTTCCGCCGCCGGATAAACCCAGCGCGCGCTCTGCAGCTGATAAATTCTGCGCAGTCTCTGCAACCACGGTGAATCAATCAGGTCTTTTTCCGTTACTTCTGCAGATCCAGCCCCTTCCGGCACGGTAAAAAGGGCGTATTGATGAATGGGGTCAGCAATCAATGTCATGCCCTTATAAATATTCTGAGTTTTTGATTTGGTTTTCGCCATAAAAAACTATTCTCTAGAGCATTAAATTTTATTTGGGTGGCATACGCAAAGCACCATCCAGTCTGATACAACATCCGTTGAGCATGGTATTTTCAATGATGTGCTTCGCCAGCATGGCGTATTCGGAAGGTTTTCCCAAACGATGAGGAAAAGGAACCGTGGCCGCCAAAACTTCCTTTACCGACGCGGGCAGGCTTGCCATCATCGGCGTGGCAAATAGCCCTGGAGCAATCGTTACTACTCTGACACCATATTCGGCGCATTCTCGCGCCAGAGGCAAGGTCATCCCCACGACACCGGCCTTGGAAGCGCTGTATGCGACCTGTCCGATCTGACCTTCAAAAGCGGCCACGGACGCCGTATTGATAATCACTCCCTTTTCGCCTTCTGCATCAGGTGTATTGCTGTTCATCTGCTCAACTGCCAGTCTGGTAATATTCAGCGTTCCCACGAGATTAATCTGCAACACTTTATTAAAAGCATCCAGAGATAGAGGGCCTTTTTTGCTCAAAACCTTCGCCGGATTGGCTACACCCGCACAGCTTATGGCAACATTAATTTTGCCGAATGCATCCACTGTTTTTTTTATCACCTGCTGCACATCTGTCTCATTGGTCACATCCGCTTTGGCAAAAATCGCATTCCCTGCGCCGCAGGAGGCGGCGAGTTTCTCACCCCTCTCCGCGTCAATATCCACAACAGTGATTTTTGCGTCGCATTTCGCCAGTTCAAGGACTGTTGCTTCTCCCAAGCCTGACGCTCCGCCTGTAACCACGGCGACTACATTTTTAATATCCATGACTCCTCCCTGTTATTTATTAAAATACATTTTGTTCAGACATAAATTCATCCCGCTTTTTTCAAAAACTTTCCATAAGGCTTAATCATTTCCACTCTAATGCGTTTTACAAACTCACGACGGACGCGTGGAATTTTGGTAAGCATGATTATGGCGTTATTAACCAACCGCCATTTGTAATTTTTTTGCGGAAAATCATAAAAGCCATGCTTCTGGTAATATCTATGATCGGACTGAAAAACAGGGCGCAACCTACCGTAAACGGCATCACGGAATAATTTCGTTCCCCCAGTCTGATAAAAAGTGGGTGGCTTCACGTATTCCTTCTCCGCGCAAAGCGCGGCGCGGGAAGCGACACTTTGCAGAGCAATGTTTATCTCTTCCGATGTTCCCATATCATCGCTGACAAAACCGACAAGATTTGAATGCTGCATATCCACATAAGCCGTCAAAATTTCTCGCAGATTACTTATTTGATTGAAAGGACCGCTGATAACAAACCCTATCTGCTTGTCTTTCAGTGCCGGTGTGTGTCCGTTGAAAAAACTACGGTCAAAAAAACATTTCCACAATGAAGAAAGGAATCTGTCGAAAACGGAACCGGCAAAAAACAATATATCGGCGGCCTTCACCTGATTGTTGAAGAAATCGACAAAGCCGTCTTTCCCCTCGTAAACGCAGACATTATCCATGCCGCATTGCATACAGCCGAGACAGCCGCCCTTTATAGCTATGTCCTTGAGCTGAACCAAATCAGCGACAGGAGAAAAAACACTGCGTAAATTTTCCACCATTTTCTCCAAATTGGAACTTTTACTCGTATCATCCGTGACAATTAATACTTTTTTACCGTTTACTTTGACGGTGGTCAGCGGCGCAGGCTCGTAAGTATTTTTATAAGAAACGATCGGCTTATGATTTCTCATGCAGAGCGCGTTATTTTCAATTGCTTTAATAAATAATTCCCCGAAAACGGCAAGCCTCTGCCTCTCACGAAATTTATGCAAATCATTCATTTCTGCCGAATACGAACCAAAATACTTCATTTCCAAATCATCACAGACTCCGCTTATGTAATTATGAGCCGTATGATCAAAAAATTTAATAGATGTGGTCAGGGACGCAGCCGGTTTACCCTGAAAAGCCGCAGTCTGATTTCTTTCAAAAATCAACTCGATAAATCTTTTATATTGCGAGCAGACAAGAAAAAAATACAAAGGAAACGCCCAGAGCACAGCATCAGCAGAACTGATTTCTTGAATAATTTTATTGAATTCTCCGTTGTCTTTTTCCAGCTTGTTTATTTTCAGGGCGATGTCGAAGAATTCAAATTCGATTTCCGGAAACTTCAGCTGAAGAAAATGAACATACTGCATGGTCACGCTGACTTGGCCCTTGGGCGAACCGTTGAGAACCGCTATCTTCATGATAAAATCCTTTAACGGCTAGATTTTAAACCATGTGATTTGCTATCATAAGAAAAATAAACTGACAAGGTAATATCTATATTACGATAAAAACGCATAGGCCACAAAACGGCCGTCGTGACTCATGCTGATATCTATTCCTGACCGGGCCACGCCAGTCGCGATACGCGGAGGCTGAAGTTCTCCGTTGACTTTTTTTCTCTTTATTTCGATATTCGCTGGATTTACCGAAAGAAATTCGCCCAGCTTCTGCGCGACAATGCTACGTACATACGAAGAAGCTTCGTGCCCATTTCCGTCTTTCGGCTCAGGCACAGGTGCTACGCCACAAATTATATTTCCCCGCATGGCAAATTCATCCGTTCCGATGCAGTGAATATAATCGTCATTAAAAAAGAGACGCAAATAAACTTTCTGCGACGCAGAAACCGCAATTTCGCCGTCAGTATAGCGCTTACCCGGCGGAGCCAAACACACCTCCCATCGTCCGGGCAAAAATGAAATATCAGTACAATGCTTTTTTCTTATTTTGTAAGCCGTTTCCTTACACGTCCAGAAAGACCAAAGCGTTTGAACAGGGTTTTTTGAGCTTTGCACAAATTCAATTTCAGCAGCCGTGAGGATTTTCTTTCGAAAGCGCGAATCCAGGATTGACTTCATGTTGTCCGGATTTTTCAAATCCACGATATCGTTTCCGACGTAAGGCAAAATATCTTTCCTCCATTTGCGCAAGATGATTTATTATCTGCGCGGCATACTCGCGCTGAACTCTGAGAGCGCTTCCCTGTGCCGGTATCGGAGTAAATACCTCCATCATCGCGGTAAATTTATCGCCCCATACCGGGATGAATCCGTAGCTTTTCTGCTTGTCACCCCGCATGTACAGGCACATCACCTTGTGATTTTTTACGTCCTTGACAAAACGTCCCACACCATAAGAATAATTTTCTTTACTTATTCTTCCAGTGCGGGAACGTCCGCCTTCGGGAAATATCATGATATTGTGGCCGCTCTCCAGCAAATAAATGCATTTATCCAGGGTTCTTTTTACCTTTTCGCGTGAACCGCCGCGGTCAATCGGTATGCACTTGGCCAGATAACAAAACACCGCCAGAAAAATATTTCTTTGAAAATTTCTTCTCTCGGGAAGATTCCAAGGTAGTTTTTTAAAACTCACGATGTGCGTGAGCAAGCTAAAACTGGCATAGGCCAAGAGAAAAGAATCGATCATCGTCAAATGATTGGCGCAAATAATCCAAGGGCCTTTATGCCGGGAAAATTCCTCAGCACACCGACGACGGATTTCCTTTAAATTTTTCACCCGGTAAAACAAAATTTTGGCAACGAAAAAATAAAAAGGCGCAATAAATATTACCGCCATTCTTCCTGAAATATTTTGTATCCAGACGGCGGCTTTGGATTTTTTATCCATTTCGCTTTCCTTATCCAAGTTTCTGTTTGATGATTCTTACGGCATCGCCGATAGTGCGTATTTTATCCGCCTCATCATCATCCACACTGATACCGAAAATATCTTCGCACTTAATGATGACATCAACCAAACGGGCGGAGTTAACTTTCAGGTCATTGAGAATATGCGTGTCTACTGTCGCCTTTTCCAGAAGCGTCTGATCCTTGGTGTAGGGCCTTAAAATGTTGACCATTTCTTCAAAAATCTTTTTCTCGTCCATAACTATTCTCTCCTTTATAATAAATTATTTTTCTTCCCACTTCTTAAAAATGATACAGCTATTAACATCGCCGAAACCGAAACCGGCCTTGGCAATAATTTTCAAATCGGGAAATTCCATGCATTTCTTCGGAATTTTTTCCGCATAATCAACGATTTCCGGATGTATGTCCTCGCAATTTATCGACGGATGTAAAAATCCTTTATACAGCTGTAAAATACTGGCCACGCACTCGATGGCGCCAGCAGCACCAAGGCAATGCCCAATCATCGATTTCGTCGCTTGAATGAACGGAAAATTTTCCGGCACACGCCCCAGCGCCGCCGCCCAGCTTTTAACTTCGTGCGGATCAGCATATGTCGCGGTTAAATGACCGTTGATTGCGTCAATCTCTGACGCGTCGATCCCCGCATCGGAAATCGCGGTGCATATACAACGCCGAACTCCTTCGGGATTGGGTGCGGTCATGGTACCACCCATCCTTTGCCCACCGCAATTCACATAACCTCCCATTATTTCCGCGTAAATCCGTGCACTTCTGGCTAGTGCTGTTTCCAACTCTTCCAGAACCAACATCGCACCGCCGGAACCAGGAACAAAACCCGCGGCGCTGGCACTCATTGGCCGCGATCCCGCTGTCGGATTATCATTGAACTTGCGACAAATAACTCTCATCGCGTCAAAACCGCCCCATATGTAAGGCGTCGCGCCCTCGGAACCACCAGCTACCATGCGCTTGGCAAGACCCATCCTTATTCTCCACATAGCTTCGATAACCGCTTCGTTGCTGGTACTGCAGGCTGATGAATTCGAGGTTACCTGATTGCCGGCGCCAATCAGTCCGGAAATCCTGGCGCTGGTGCCGCTACCCATCACCTGCTCGACAATACGGCTTCCCAAACGCCGTACCCTACCTTCGTTAACCAGAGGAACAACCATTGTAGCAATGGTATCCATTCCACCGATGCCGGAACCGGCGATGACACCCGTATCCCAGTCCACGGTATCATCATCGTCACCGGGCAAGTTGAAGCCCGCGTCCTTCCAGGCATCCACCGCCGCCACCGACGCGAAACCAATATTGTCATTTATGGACATAAGCTTTTCGCGGTCAAAATAGCTCCGCCGAATCTCTTCAAAATTTTCCGGCACGCCGGCAATCTGACAACCGAAATTCAATTCCTTCAACCGAGGAATAAACCGGATACCTGAGCGGCCTTCCCTGAGTGCTTGCTCAAAATTTTCCAATCCATGCGCGTTTGGGGCGGCAACACCCATTCCCGTAATAACAACTCGCCTCCTCATAGATTCGCTACCACCCCCATCAGCGTTCCCCAACAAATTATTTCGCCATTTTCTCTTTCCATCGTCGTTTCCACTTTTAAAACTCCCTTACGAAAATAATTTTTGTTACCCTTCACGATCACCCTTTCACCCGGGGCCACAATACCCTTGAATTCAACACCATCAACCGATGAAAACAAGCTGAGCGCTTTGTCCATTTCTGACGGCCGCATTTTTTTCTGGCACGCCATGAGATAAATGCCGAAAGCCGTAGCTCCAATCTGCGCCATAGTTTCAATCAGAATAACACCCGGCGTAATCGGCCGGCTTGGAAAATGACCTAGGTAAAAAAATTCATCCTCCTTAAAACGGTAAGCGCCGGTTATTTTTTCTTCATCCAGGCTGATAATTTCATCAATAAAGCGAAACGGCGCCTGCTGCGGCACAAGCGAAAGAATTTCCTTCTTCAGCTCTTCATTAACCTCCATAAATCCCTCCGTTGACATGAATGACCGTTCCTGTAATGTAAGTGCCCCTTGTCGCCAAAAACGCGACCACATCAGCTATTTCTTCCGGCTGTCCCAATCTCGCCAGGGGTATACTGGACATCATTTTCTCCTTCACCTCTTCGGGAAGTTCCCTGGTCATGGCCGTGTCGATAAAACCGGGAGCGACGGAATTGACCAAAATATTTCTTCCCCATAATTCCTTCGACAGTGATTTCGTAAACGCGTCCAAGGCCGCCTTCTCCATGGTGTAGGGAATCTGTCCGGGATTGCCCGTATGTCCGACTACGCTGGAAATATTGATGATCCGTCCTGAATTAGCACGGAGCATGAACTGCCTCAGAATTCTCTTGGTCAGATACCACGCACCGCGCACCAGTTCACGCTGGCGGTCGAATTCCTCTATTTTCATCGAGTTGATATCGCTGTTGATAGAAATGCCCGCGCTGTTAACCAGAACATCCACGCGACCCGCCACTTCTTTAATCTCGCCTACCATCTTGTCTATCTGTTCCGGATCGGTCAAATCAGCTTCGACCAGGAATCCTTCCTTTATCTCGGCCAAAACTACTTTTGATGGCTCTTCCATAACCGGAATGTAATTTATTCCCACACGAAAACCTTCCTTAGCCAAAGCGCGGCTGCAGGCCGCTCCGATACCCGTTCCTCCCCCTGTAACAATTGCTACCGGTTTGTCCATTATTTGCCCTCCTCCACTTTCAACATCATGTGCGCCCAGGAAAGACCGGCGCCCACTATCGCGATCGCAATACGGTCACCCGCTCGAAGCTCTTCCCAGTGGCGGCTCAGCACCGTCGGCGCGCTGCAGCAACCCGTGTTGCCAAACTGGTCAACATTGTACCAGTGATTTTCCGGCGCGATACTTCTGCGTTCACTTACCGTTTTCAACATCATTAAATTGGCCTGATGGCCGATAAAAACAAATCTTTTCGCTTCCGCGGCATAGTCATTTTGCAGAACTTTCACCGATTCCGTGGTCTGGCGAATGGCAAACCCCTGCACCGCGTTTCCGTCCTGATTGAAATACCAGTCGTAACCAATACCCACCTTTACCCAGCCTGACGGTTTCGAGTCAAAGTGGCAGTTCAGAAAAATGGCACGCGATGGAATTTTTGTCGAAACAATCGCCGCGGCGCAGCCGTCACCAAAAAGAACGGCAGTGCTGCGGTTATTATAATCAACACATTTCGTCAGCGTTTCCGAATCGGCCACCAGGATATAATCAGGAAGAGCTTCCGGCTGCATCTTGGAAAGAAAATTAATCTGCATGCCGAAAGACGAACAGGCCGAGTTCATGTCCAGGCAAGGCACTTCAATGCCCAATTCGGCGGCGATAGCTGAAGCCTCCGCCGGCGCCACGTTATCAGGAGAGGAAGAACCGGCAATAATCATGCCGATATCCTCCAATCTTAGTGATGCCCTTTGCAGCGCCATTCCCGCGGCCCTGGCTGCCATTTGAGCGTTTTTGTATATTCTCGCTTCAAAAGCAGCTTGCGGATTCTGATTCCTTGTCTGCACGATATAGTCCAACGGCAAAACGGTGCGACGGTTTTCGATGCCCACTCTTTCCATAATCCACTCGTTTGTGGTGCCAATGTCCAAGTTTTCCAGAAATTTATTGGAGATAACGTTTTCGGGATTAAAGTGCCCCATCGCGTGAAGATAAAGCATTTCTAAACAATCTCCCGTCCGATAATCATATTCTGCACTTCCCTGACACCTTCATAAATGTCGATGATGTGCGCGTCGCGCGCGAGCTTGGAAATTTCATATTCCGTGGTGAAACCGTAGCCACCATGCAAATGGAGCCCTTCGTTGGCGCAGAAGAGAGCCGCTTCCGCAGCCGTGTTTTTAGCCAGCGAAGCATAAATACCCGCATCGGGAGCCTTTTCCTGAATTTTATAAACAGCTTTGAGCAGGGCCATTTCCGCCAGCTCAACTTTTTTCCACATCGCTGTCAACATGTCTCTGGCAACAGGCAGGTCGCAAATCCGTTGATTGAACTGCACGCGTTCCTGCGTGTACTGCAGGGTCAAATCCAGCGCTCTTTTGGCGAGTCCCAGGCCTATCGCGGCAACCATCGGTCGGGCGTAATCCAAAACATCAACAATGTATTTAAAGCCAAACCTTCTGTCACCGATTATCTGCCGGGGTTGAACAATCACATCTTCAAAAGTAATACTGGCTGTATTAGAAAGACGCTGACCAAGCTTATCTTCCGGTTTACCGATGGTTATCTTGCCGCCGGTGGATAAATTTATTTCTCTGGTGGACTGACCGACATCGGGAAGCTCTTTAGACGTAACCGGCTCAACAGGAATCACCACGCAGGCCATGAAATTGCTTGTCGGTTTCCCCACCTTACAAATAACAGTGTACTGCGAAGCGTAAGAAGCGTTGGTAATAAAACATTTCGACCCGTTTAAAAGATAGGTGCCGTCATTCTGCTTGACCATAAAACTGGTCATCATCGAATTGTCTGATCCGGCGTTCGGTTCCGTCAGGCAAAAAGAAGCCAAAAGCGGCTTTTCCACAAAAGGTTTAAGGTACAACTCCTTTTGTTCATCCGTGCCATGCTGGCTGACGACGACATTGGCCAGATCATTACACATGGCAGATGTGGAAATCCCCGTATCGCCGTAGGAAAGTTCTTTGATGATTAACGCGGAAGAAATGATGTCTATTTCGTAACCTTTTACCGACTCCGGAATACACAAATTGATTATGCCCATTTCCCATGCTTTGTTAATTATCTCCCAGGGAAATTTGTGTTTTTTTTCCATTTCCAATATGTGCGGAGTAATGTCGTTTTTAACTAACTTGCGCACTGTTTCCAGGTAATTAAGTTGATTTTCGTTAAGACTAAAGTCCATAAATTTAAACCATTCCTCTCTTTTTGTTAAAAATTCGCAAAAAAACACCCCCGGGTGTTTCTCTTTTTAAAAAATATAAAAATCGGCCGTTTCAGGCGGCGGCTTTCTTGTTTGGGATATTTTTACTTTCCGTGCCCTGAAGCGAATCCTTTCCGCATTTATTCTGCAGGAATTTCTCCATGGTCGCGGGATATAGAATATAAGCCAAAAGATCTTCGTCTGTCCGGGCCAAAGCGCCAATTTGCTTCCTTGCCGCCTCGATTTCCGGTTCCAGATAATCAGCGGGCCGGCCGGTTATCGGTTCCTGGCCACGCTTGTAGTTTCTCAATATTTTTTTTGTCAGTTCCGGGTCAATCGGCATAGGAGTCCGTCCGTACAAACCCAAAACCAAATCTTTAAGTTGATTCGACACACGCACATAACGGCCGAAAAGAACGTTGAGCACGGCCTGCGCCCCAATGATTTGGGATACCGGGGTCACCAAAGGAGGATAACCCATATCCTTTCTTGTCTGTACAACTTCCTTATATATCTCATCGAGTCTGTCCAAGGCGTTCATTTCCTTGAGCTGGCCGGTCAAATTGGAAATCATGCCGCCGGGAATTTGATGGGCCAGCACGCCGTTGTCGATAATAGACAGTTTCTGGTTGGCCAGATAACTATTATATTTAGGCGCAATGCTTTCGAGGTGTTCACCCAGTATAAGCAATTTATGCAATTCGATTGCCGGTTCTCGGTCCGTTCCCTGAAGCGCCGCGATAATTGGTTCAATGGCGGGCATGGAGGTTCTCAGTGCGAAAGGCGCCAGACACGTGTCGATAACATCCACTCCGGCCTCAATCGCCTTGAGATAAGCCATAGAAGCCATGCCGCTGGTGTAATGACTGTGCAGATGGAGCGGTACTTTGATAGCTTTTTTTATCGCGGAAACCAAATCATAAGCGTCAAAAGGCGAAAGAAGACCGGCCATATCCTTAACGCATACCGCATTAGCGCCCATCTGCTCGATCTCTTTTGCCTTAGCCACAAAGTATTCCAAATTGTAAACTTCTCCGCCCAAACGAACATCAGTAAGAGAATAACAAACGGCACCCTGAAACTCCTTACCGTTGGCCTTAATCCGTTCAGCGCAGGATTCCATGTTGCGGAAATCGTTCAGTGCGTCAAAACAGCGAAAAACATCAATACCGATTTCGCAGGCCTTATCCACAAAAGCTTTGACGACATCATCGGCATAATGACGGTAACCGACAAGATTCTGCCCGCGAATGAGCATGGCAAAAGGCGTTTTCTTGATGTACTTTTTCAGAATGCGGGGACGCATCCACGGATCCTCATCCAGAAAACGATGCATGGTATCGAAGGTCGCGCCACCCCAAACCTCCATCGCGTGAAAACCGCAATTATCCATTTCCTCAGCGATGGGAAGCATATCCTCCGTTTTCATTCGTGTGGCGTAAATTGATTGATGCCCGTCGCGAAAAGTATTATCTTGAACCTTTATCGGATTTCCAGGTTTATCTTTCATCTTGTTTGCCCTTATTCCTCCTCAGCAACATGCTGCTGCGCAAAATAAACAATTAAATACCTAATCTCTCCCGGCGAAGCTTTTCTGCGCCGCGGCCAATCCGGTAATTGACGTACAGGAAATCCCGATCGTCCTGAAAAAATCCCGCAGCGGGCGGCCTGGTCCTACTTCAAAAATATTTGCAGTTTGAGAAGCCAGGCTGCACATATTTTCACACCAATTTACCGTATTGCTCAACTGTCTGACCAGGTTCCCCCTTATTTGCACCGCATTGTCCACATGGAAGCTTCCTGTGTAATTGGAAGTCACATTCGGCGCATTTTTTGTTTCTATATTTTTTATCTTATTCAATAAAACCTTGTCAAAAATATCCTCTATTGGCTGCATGAAACGGCTATGAAAGGGAGCACTCACATTAAGCTGTACAAAACGCATCGGCTTCTGCCCGGTCAGGGCTTCCGTAAGCCTTTTTTCAGCTTCAGGCAAAGCGGAAAGCTTTCCGCTGATTACTACCTGATTGACGGAGTTGATATTGGCAATATCGACAGGCAAATCAAAAATTAATTGTCTTAATTTTTTTATATCTATTTCTTCCGAAATGATCGCGGCCATTCCGCCAACACCTACGGGAACAGCTTCCTGCATCAACTTTCCACGTGCCTGAACTGTTTTCAGTGTTTCGCTCAAAGAAAAAACACCCGCCGCCACCAATGCGGTGAATTCACCCAAAGAATGTCCTCCAAAGTAAGATGGGGCAAAGCCAAAACGCTCAGACAAACCCCTGAGCATAGCTATTTCCGTTGTGACGATGCACGGCTGCGTATATTCAGTAAGATGGAGCTTTTCATCTCCGCCGAAACACATTGCCGCCACATCCCATCCCAGAGCATCAGCTGCCTCTTCATAAGTCTGTCGGCATACAGGAATATCCTGATAAAAGTCTTTCCCCATCCCGGGCTTTTGTGAACCCTGTCCAGGAAAAACAACAGCTATTTTGTCAGAATTCATCATTGAACCTCATTTTTTCAAAGTATTTCCTTTACTCTTTTATCATAAGATAACCTAAATACAAGAATTGAATGAAAGCATATTTTGTACCATTACAAAAAAATAACTGCAAAATCAAATCAATCCGTTATTATTACTTTTTTCCCGTAAAATATTTCCATCGTCTTTTCCAATATCCGTTTATGTGCGTAAAGTGCTTCGCAATGCGAAGTATTATTCGCCAACGCAATACAGTATAATTTAAAAAAGTAAGAAAATTTTTTACGTACGGCCCGAAGACAGTTTTATCAATATTTTATTACTGTGGAATTTGATGAAAAATATTGATAAACAAGTCATGGAAAATAAGGCTTGTAACAAGATAGTTTCGAATAATTATGGATACATTTACATTAGCGGCAACAAGTTTTATCATTTGTCTTTCTCTTATCCTGACAGGGAAAAAGGGTAAATTGCATATGTCCTTTGCCGGTCTTTGTGCTGCTGTTTTTATCTGGCAAAGTGTTGTGTTCCTTCGTGATTTTTTCGACACGTATTTTTTGATGATTTTGGAAAATCTCGCTCTTTTAGCTATGGCTCCTTTGATACTGCGTTTTTTTCACCACCTGACCCGTAATAAATCTTTTGTTCTGCGGGGAGTAGTAATAATTTTCTTCATGGTAAGCATAACGGGCATTTTTTCCCTTCTTACAAAATTATCCGAATGGCCATATCTTAATTTTGTTATTTTATCGTATCTCCTGATTGTTCTGGTTTTTTGCTATGTCTCTTTATGGAGCTACGTAAAAAAACTGCCGCCCAGTACTGAAAAAAAACGCTTGGGTTATTTGCTGGTCGCCTGCCCGGTTGCTCTGCTATTAATCTGTTTGGATTTTTTACCGCGTTTAGGTTATTCTTTCCCTCCAATATCCGGACTTGTTTGGGCCGCGCTTCTTTATCTTGTTCTTCTGGTCATCGCCTACCCTCAGCTCAACGAACTGCATGATTTTTTTGCCCGTGCCCTGGTAATCTTCATCAGTACCATTTCCGGCGCGATTATCTTTTATTTCGTTGCGCTGTTTTTCAGCCCCAGTACACCTTCTTTCACGAGCGTAATCATGGCGTCTTTTTTGATTGTCATCTCCCTTACCCCGCTGAAAATGATCCTGAAAAAAGTGTTCAGCTATTTTTATCCCGATAGCAAAGACGTATTCACATCTCTTTATGAATTCGACGAAAAACTGGAAAAAGAAAAAGCCTTTATGCTGGCGGAAATGGCGCCGGTGCTGGCTCATGAAATCCGCAACCCCCTAGGTTCCATCAAGGGCGCAGCCCAGTATTTAAAATCAGAGGCTGCCTCCGAAGAGCAAAAAAATCTTTTGGATGTGATCATTGAAGAATCGAACAGGCTCAACACCGTCGTGCATCAGTTCATGGACTACGCACGTCCCTACAAATTGAACTTCAAAGCGCAAAACGTCAACGTGATTATTCAAAAAGCCATTTCTATTCTCGCGGCAAACAAACTTGCGGAAAACATCAACATTGTCCGCGAGCTGAATCATGATCTGCCTAACGCGGACGTGGACGAGCAACAATTTTTACAGGTTATATTGAATATCGCCCTCAATGGTATTGAAGCAATGCCTCAGGGCGGCACCCTTACTTTTCGCACATCCAATATTGACACAGGACCCGAAGGAGCTATCACTATCACCATCCGCGACACGGGCAGCGGAATAGACAAAGAAGAAATAAAAAACATTTTCAAGCCTTTTTACACGACGAAGAAAAGAGGCGCGGGACTTGGTTTGGCTATTTGTCAAAAAATCATCAAGGAACACGGCGGTTTCATCCGGGTAAAGTCAATTCCCGGACAGGGAACGGTGTTTTTCATCAAACTGCGCGCCGCTTTGTGAAAAAACAATCAATCTTGATTTAAATGCCAAAACAGAATATTTGTAAAACATGAACAAAATACTAATTGTCGACGACGAACTTAATATGCGGCTGGTTCTGACAGCAATGCTCAAGAAAGAAGGTTACGAAATCGCTTCCGCCGCTGACGGGAGCGAAGCCTTGAGTATCCTAAAATCGGGCCCGATAGACGCGGTGATAACCGATTTGAAAATGCCGAACGTCGACGGCATGGAACTACTCGACCATATGAACGATAAACATCCGGCGATACCCGTCATTATAATTACGGCCCACGGGACAGTAGCCACTGCCGTCGAAGCGCTGAAGAAAGGCGCGTTGGACTACATCACTAAGCCGTTCGATCTCGACGAATTGAAAAACGTCATTTCCAAAGCGATGAAAACACGCACGCTGAAAGAAAACGAACTTTTTTTACCGCCGGAAGACATAGAGCGCGCCGGCATCATCGGCACCAGTAAAAGCATCAAAGATATTTTTGAGGCAATCAAGCGCGTGGCTCCGACAACAACAACAATTTTAATCACGGGCGAAACAGGCACAGGAAAAGAGCTGGTCGCCGACGCAATTCATTACAACTCGCCGCGAAAAAAAAATCCGTTGATTAAAATAAACTGCGCGGCCATCGCCAAAACACTGATGGAAAGCGAACTATTCGGGCATGAAAAAGGAGCATACACCGGCGCGGCCGTAACCAAGCCTGGAAAATTCGAATTGGCGCACAAAGGAACTTTATTTCTCGATGAAGTCAGTGAGATCCCCCGCGATATGCAGGTGAAGCTTCTGCGCGTTCTGCAGGAACAGGAATTCGAGCGAGTCGGCGGACTGCGCACGATAAAGGTAGACGTGCGCATCATCGCCGCCACCAACCAAAATTTGTTACAGCAGGTGCAAGCGGGTAATTTCCGCGAGGATTTATATTATCGCCTCAATGTTTTTCCCATTGAAGTGCCACCACTCAGAAGCAGAAAAGAAGACATTCTGCCGCTGACAGACTATTTTTTGGAAAAATTCAATAAAAAACTCAATGTTTCGGTTAACATGGAACAAGAAGTCAAGAAAATGTTTCTGCGCCATGATTGGCCGGGCAATATCCGCGAGCTGGAAAACCTTATCGAAAGAATGATTCTGCTGGCACAAAATGATACCGTTACCATGAGGGAGATTCCTGAAGAATTCAAAGCCGCCGTCAATAAAATTGCGGCGGCACCGCTGGAAACAAGCAAGAAACCTTTTAAGAATTATATGCGCGACCACGTGGAAAATGTCGAAAAACAAATGATTGTCAAAATGCTGGAAGAGGCGGGTGGAAATGTCACCAAAGCCGCCCAGCAGCTGGGATTGAGCCGTAAAGGCCTGCAACTGAAGATGATTAAATACAATTTGCGCAAAGATATGAAGTAAACAGCGAAACACCGTTCCGACTTTTTTTCAGGAAACAAAAAATGAATTTCAAAATTATTCTAGTTATTATCCTTGCATGTTTGGTTCTTGTCTTTGTGGCGCAAAACATCGACATTGTTTCCCTCAAGTTTTTCTATTGGGAAATTGCGATGTCGCGCGCCGTACTGATATTTTTTCCCCTGCTCATCGGTTTCATGATCGGTTGGTTTCTGAAAAGCTATCTCAGCTATCGCAAGAAAAAAAAGGAAGTGCAAAACATTCTTAATAAATAAAACTTTTTAGTGCGGCAAGTAAGCTCAAAAGCAGAGTATACGGTTTTAAAATTCAACTAACTGAGACCGCATTTTACTTGCTTAAAGTGTCGTAAATTCCCACGGCCATAATGGCGACAATTAAAACAGGGACAACATAACGGATAAGGATACTCCACCATTTCCCTATGGTGAAAACAGTACAGCCTTTATTGGCCTCATCAACAGCTTTTTTTGTCCCCCAGATGTAGCCGACAAATATTGCCGACAGCAGTCCCCCCAGCGGCAGGAAAATGCTGTTGGCAAACCAGTCATAGGTATCGAGCAGATCCGTCTTGAGACCGGGACAGTGAACTCCGTCAAGTACGTTATAGCCTAAACCAGCCGGGAGCCCGGCGATAAAAATTACCAGCCCCATGCAGATTGCGGCTTTTTTACGCTGCCATCCTTTTTCATCAATCAGCCAGGCCGATACAACCTCTAACAGAGAAATAGCGGAAGTCAAAGCGGCAATGCTCAGCAAAACAAAAAAAAGAACGCCAAATACAATCCCCAGAGGCATTTGCGCAAAAACAGCGGGGAGCGTAATAAAAACCAGACCCGGGCCCGCTCCCGGAGCATATCCCAAAGCAAACACAGCCGGAAATATGGCAAAACCAGCCAACAAGGCGACCGCAGTGTCCAAACCGGCCACAGAAGCGGCGCTGAATGGAATTTCATCTTTGCTTTGCAGATAACTTCCGTAGGTAATGAAAACACCCATGCCCAAACTCAGAGAAAAAAAAGCCTGGGAAATAGCGCCAAGAAGCGTCCTACCGGTCACCTCGCTGAAATCCGGTTTCAGATAATAGATAATACCCTCACTCGCCCCGGGCAGGGTGACAGAACGCAGAATCAAAATGAGCAATATGATGAAAAGTACCGGCATAAGGATAGTGGACCATCTTTGTATCCCCTTAACCACGCCGGCGGCAATAATGCCGATGGTTAAAATCATAAACAGAGCCTGCCAGCAAATCGGTTCCCAAATGCTTGCTATATGATTCTTGAAAATTTCGGCGTGATTAATATCCGGGCTGCCTGTTGCGACGATGACTTTATAAACATAAGCCAAAGACCAGCCAGCAACAACAACATAGTAGGAAAGAATGACAAAGCCGGTAAAAACACCTAACGCGCCTACGAGCCACCAGGGGCTGTTGGGCGCGAGAGCTTTAAAGGCTCCCACAGGATTCCGCTGGGAAACACGACCAAGGACTGTTTCATTAACAATTAATGGATAGCCAATCAAACAGATGGCAATCAGGTAAATAACAATGAAGGCCGCGCCGCCATGCTCACCCGTCATGTACGGGAACCGCCAGATATTCCCCAGACCTATTGCCGAACCTGCCGCCGCCAAAATGAATCCGGCACGAGTCGCCCAATGTTCTCTGTTGTTTTTGAAATCGTTCAACGTGTTTCTCCTCTTTAAAATCAAAACAAGGGCAAATAAATTTTTCGACGCGAACTATAGAAATTTCATTTCCTGGTGTCAAGACAAAACACATATTGAAAACATTTCCCGGACAAGCGCGTTTTTTCCAATATCTTAATTAACTTGACACAGCTTTAATATTTTCATTATATATTCATAAACCTCTTAAATTAAAATCACGACATTGTAAAAATAAAAAAGAAAGGAGTGCCATCTATGAAAATTCAGGACATCAAGACAATCGCCGTCATTGGCGCGGGCGACATGGGTCACGGCATAGCTCAGGTCTGCGCTATGGCCGGCATGAAAATTAATCTTTACGACATCAAGCAGGAATTTGTGGACAGGGGCATGGCAAAAATGAAAGCCAGCTTTGAAAAGCAGGTGGCCAAGCAAAAAATGTCCGTGGACGATTTGAACAAAATGATGGGAAACATCAACGGCTTCATCTCTTTGAAAGATGCCGTCGCCGACATCGATTATATGATTGAGGCCGCGCCGGAGATACTCGACCTTAAAATAAAAATCTTCAAAGAAGTTGACGAAAACGCGCCAAAACACGCTATCTTGGCCTCCAATACATCCAATATGAGCATCACGGAGATGGGCGCGGCGACAAAGAGACCGGATAAAGTTTTGGGAATTCACTTTTTCAACCCGCCAGTCATGATGGCACTCGTCGAGGTCATCAGAGGAAAGCAAACATCCCTCGAAACCATGAACGTCAGCTTCGAACTGATGTCAAAATTGAAAAACTTCCGCGGCGCGATGGTTCCGGTAAGGGTGGAAAAAGATTCTCCGGGCTTTATCTTCAATCGGATCAACGCGCCGGTAGGCCTTTATCTGGCCCAGATTTACGAACAAGGTTTGGTAAAACCGGAAGCGGTCGACGCCAAAATCAGATCTATTGGTTCTCCGATGGGACCTTACGAAACGATGGATTTTTCCGGGCTGGACGTTTATATGCATGGCACGGAATATTTTGCCAAAACCCTCTCTCCTGAATTCAAGCCCACCAACTGGCTCAAAAAAATGAATGAAACCGGGACACTGGGCAAAAAAAGCGGCAAGGGAATATTCGTCTGGCCGGAAGGCAACAGGCCGCAAATTGACATGAGCAAGGCTGATCCTAATTTTGATCCGATGGATATCGTCTGCCTGCAGGTAAATGAGGGAACAAAACTTTTGGAAGAAGGCGTGACCGGCAGCGCAGCGGAAATCGACAAAGCCATGGTCAACGGCGGCGGTTCTCCCTTCGGGCCTTTTGCCCTAGCTAAAGGTATGGGCTGGCCCCAAGTTGCCGAGCGCTGCGAAGCTATCTCTAAGAAACTGGGTATCCAATGGTTTCTTCCCACCGAAACACTGAAGAAAGGAAATATTCAGGTTTAAAGAAGTTTCCGAAAATCACGATAGGGAGTTCATCAAAGTGATGAACTCCCTATTTTCTAATCCCGCAACCGGTGACACAACTTTCTTGTAATCGCGTATTTATTGATATATAAATTGCGGCAGATTAAAGTTTTTCGTTCAGAGTGCTAAATGCATATAAACAGCGTGACCTTCCACCCCGAAAGATATCCGACAGAAAAAGCATATCCTTTTTCTTTGCCCATTTTTCACAAAACAAAAACAATCAATTTTGACTTACCGATTACCATATTCGTCGGCGAAAACGGCACGGGCAAATCCACGCTGCTGGAGGCCATTACTCTCGCCTGCGGCATACACATATGGCGTCAAACAGAAAGGAGCCGCCCGCAATATAATCCTTACGAGGATCAACTTTGTAAATATATCACTGTGAAGTGGCAAGACGGCCGTGTTCCCGGCTCTTTTTTCAGCTCAAAAATATTTCAGCATTTTGCCGAACTGCTCGATGAGTGGGCGGCGGCAGACCGCGGGCAACTTGACTACTTTGGCGGGAAATCGCTGACCGCTCAATCTCACGGTCAATCACTGATGTCTTTTTTTGAAAATCGTTATCAAATAAAAGGTCTTTATCTTATGGACGAACCAGAAACTGCTCTTTCTCCTCAGAGCCAAATACATCTTTTATCTCTTTTAAATAAAATGAGTACTGCCGGCCACGCACAGTTCATTTTTGCCACCCATTCCCCCATTTTGCTGGCCTGTTCAAACGCAAAATTATACTCCTTCGACGATGCCGAAGTACACTCAATCAGTTATGAAAGCACAAATCATTACCGTCTGTACAAGCTTTTTTTGGAAAACAAGAATGATTTCTTAAACACAAAAAATAACAAATAAACGGGATTTTTCTCTTAATAAACTAATTATTCCATCTGTAAAATCAATAATTTCCCCATTATCGGATTATATCAAGCCAAAAAATATTTTTTGTTTGACAAAAAAACATTTTACATATAGAAGATACGGCAAACGATTGCCGATTGCCTTATGAAGCAACTTTTCGACCCTGAAGACATTGAACGCAAAAACATTCTGATGCTGAAAATTCTGAACGAAAGCCCAGTCTCTCTTGGCGCGCGCATTATCGCACGCAAAATGCAGGAACATGGCATCCAGCTTAGCGAGAGGACTGTTCGTTATCACCTGAAACTAATGGATGAAAGGGGTTTGACTAGACTCGTCGGCAGACGTGATGGCAGGGTTATCACGGATTTGGGCTTGGAAGAAATTGCCAACGCGCGAGTTCAGGATAAAATAAGTCTTTCGATTTCCCGTATCGATGTATTGTCATTTAAAACAACTTTTAATCTTCGAAAAAAACGCGGGCGGGTGCCGGTAAATATTTCTTTTATTCCCGAAGATAAATTCAAACAGATTCTATCAGTTATGAAACCAGTTTTTCAGAAGAAGCTGGCCGTATCCGACCGTATCGCCGTTGCCCGAGCAAACGAAAAATTGGGAGAAGTCGTCATCCCGGAAGGAAAAATTGGCTTGGCCACGGTTTGCAGCATTGTTATTAACGGTGTACTGCTCAAGCACGGCATCCCCATTGATTCCAAATTTGGCGGAATTCTACAGTTGAAAAACGGAAAACCTCTTCGTTTTGTTGAGCTAATTCACTATTCCGGCTCTTCTCTTGACCCTTCGGAAATATTCATTCGCGGAAAAATGACATCCGTAAAAGAAGTTATCGAAAAAAATGAGGGAAAGATTCTGGCCAATTTCCGTGAAATTCCGGCACTCAGCCGTTCTTTGGTTACTGACGTCATCGCCGAATTCCGCGAAGCGGGTATTAACGGAATTTTATCCATCGGTGATGTCGGTACAGCGCTTGGTCAGACTAACGTTGATATAAACAAGGTTGGTATGATTTTAATCGGCGGGCTTAATCCGATTGCCGCGGCATATGAAAACGGTTTTGATGTGGAAAACAAAGCAATGTCCACGGTAATGGAATTTGAAGAGCTTCAAAGTATCGAGCAAATATAAAAATATGCATGAAATTATGCAGGAAATAAATATTCTTTTTAAGGGAGATTAAATTTATGTCAGTAATCAAAGATGTAATTGCGAAAGTAAAACAAATGGATCCGAGCCAGCCGGAGTTTCATCAGGCCGTTGAGGAAGTAATGGAGACACTGGAACCCACGGTCAAAAAGCATCCGGAATTCGTAAAAGCTAATATTTACGAACGAATTGTGGAACCGGAAAGAACCGTTATCTTTCGGGTGCCTTGGATGGATGATAAAGGCAACGTGCAGGTCAATCGCGGTTTTCGCGTTCAATTCAACAACGCCATCGGGCCGTTTAAAGGCGGCTTGCGTTTTCATCCTTCCGTCAATCTGAGTATTATCAAGTTTTTGGGTTTTGAACAAATATTCAAAAACGCGCTGACCACACTGCCCATGGGCGGCGCCAAAGGGGGCTCTGACTTTGACCCTAAAGGAAAATCAGACGGCGAAGTAATGCGTTTCTGTCAGGCATTTATGCGCGAGCTTTTCCGCCATATCGGCGGTGAGATTGACGTGCCGGCCGGTGATATCGGCGTGGGGGCGCGGGAAATCGGCTACCTTTATGGATATTACAAAAAAATCCGCAACGAGCACACAGGAGTCCTTACCGGAAAGGGACTGGAATACGGTGGCAGCTTAATTCGCCCGGAGGCAACAGGTTACGGCACCGTGTATTTCGCCGCGGAAATGCTCGCCACTCGCGGCTTAAACTTCAAAGGAAAAACCGTGGCCGTCAGCGGGGCGGGGAATGTGGCGCAATACGCAATAGAAAAGGTCAATCAACTGGGCGGAAAAGTGGTTTCACTGTGCGATTCGTCCGCAACCATCATCGATGAAGCAGGAATAGATGATGACAAGTGCTGCTATGTTCTGGAATTGAAAAACGTCAGGCGCGGCCGTATTTCCGAATATGCCGACAAATACAAAACTGTTTGCTATGAAGGAAAGAATGTCTGGGATGTTATCAGAGAACAAAGCATCAAAGTTGACATCGCCCTGCCCTGCGCCACTCAAAACGAAATCAACGGGAAAAACGCCGCAGCGCTGATAAAAAACGGCTGCATCTGCGTGGCCGAGGGCGCCAACATGCCCTCCACACCGGAAGCAATCAAGATTTTCCAGGAAAACAAAATTCTTTACGGCCCTGGTAAAGCGGCCAATGCCGGAGGCGTAGCCACCTCCGGTCTGGAAATGAGCCAGAACAGTTTAAGGCTTTCCTGGACGCGTGAAGAAGTTGACAACCGCCTGCTGATTATTATGAAAAGCATCCATAAGGCCTGCTACGAAACAGCGGAAGCATACGGTAAAAAGGGTGACTATGTCACCGGCGCCAACATCGCCGGATTTACCAAAGTGGCCAAAGCAATGCTGGCTTACGGTGTTATTTAATTCTTCGTCTTGTAAAACAAAAGAGCCCGTTTACATATATGCAAGGCAGCTGTGTTTGCGGGTTCTTTATTATCGTTATCGAGCATTTTTACTGTGCGGTCGTCTTCAATATCTGAATAAAATAATTGGCCGCATACAAAACAGACAAAAAATTTGCTCGAAAAGTAAATCAGGTAAATTTTTGTTCACAATTTTGATAAAAGATAATAAGTTAAATTAATGAGCATACAAAAATCTAATGTTGGAAGCTTTAGGCAAAAGATATAGCTAATGCAACGTAAACAAAAAAAAACAAATATCCGCGCAAATGGGCACAAAGCTTCCGCCGGGAATACCGATGTTTCGCGAACCAAACTCCGTGAGCGGGTGAAGGAACTCACCTGTCTTTATGGCATTGCGCAGGTGGCCTCTAATCCTAATCTTCCGCTCGAACGTAAGCTTAAAGATATCGTGCAGCTACTCCCCCCCGCCTGGCAGTACCAACATCGGGCCTGCGCCAGAATCATTATTGACGGACAAGTCTTTCAGAGTCCGGGATTTTGTAATGGTGAACGACGGCAAACCGCCACCATCTGTATTGCCGGCAGGAATCGGGGAACTGTTGAGATTCATTATCGTAACGGGCGCGGTCTTCTGAAAATGAACCCTTTCCTCCATGAAGAACAAAACCTGATTGACAATATCGCGAGACAAATTGCGCTCATGATTGAACATGAAGAAGACAGCGCCATCAAAACCGAGCTTCAAAAACAACTGATCCGAACTGATCGTTTGGCTGCTATCGGCCAGCTCGCCGCCGGCGTTGCCCATGAACTCAACGAACCACTGAACACAATTCTGGGATTTGCTCAACTTGCGCAGAAAACACCGGACCTGCCCCTTCAGACAAAAAGTGATCTGGAAAAAATCGCGGATGCTTCTTTGCACGCCCGTAACATTATCCGGGAACTTTTAATTTTTGCCCGCCAGGGCAAACCGGGTCGCACCCCGGTAAACCTGAACCAGATCATTATGAATGAATTGAAACTGTTTGAAACGATGTGCGCCAAATCCGGCGTGGAGCTCAAACGTGTTGTCGATTCCGAGCTGCCAGAGATATTGGCTGACAAATCCCAACTCAGACAAGTAATTTCCAACTTAATTGTCAATGCTCTTCAGGCCATGCCCGACGGAGGCACACTTACGCTGCAAACTTCTTTCGACGCATCTTCGGTAAAATTTGTGGTCGAAGATACAGGAATCGGCATGAGCGACGAAGTCAAGGAAAACATTTTTCTGCCTTTTTATACCACAAAAGATGTCGATCAAGGCACTGGTCTCGGGCTTTCGGTGGTGCACGGCATTATAGCTTCGCATAAAGGAGAAATATTCGTCAAAAGCGAAAAAGATAAAGGAACGCATTTTACGGTAACTTTCCCCCGGCAACAGGAAACTGTTTCAAAGGAATATGGGATATGAAAGTCCTCGAAAGAAACAAGATTTTGGTCGTGGATGACGCACCTACCGCTCTTGATATTCTGCGGCGCAATCTCAGTTCACAAGACTATCAGGTCTTTACGGCATCCAATGTCTCAGATGCCGTAAAAATTTTGGAAAGCGTCCCCATCAATCTTGTCATCACGGACTATAAAATGCCCAAAATCAGCGGCCTTGATCTGATACGGCACATCCGGGAAAACTTTTATGAAACCGAAGTGATCATGATTACCGGATATGCCTCAGTCAAGGGCGCTGTCGAAGCCGTAAAAATGGGGGCGGAGGAATATCTTACGAAACCTTTTACGGATGAGGAACTTTTCCATGCCGTAGAACGAGCGCTCAATAAGCAGGAACTGCGCAGGATTGTGCAAGCGGAAAAGCCTCGATTTTCCGCTTCTTACGGCATCGTCGGCAAATCCAGGCTCGTCCGTAAAATGCTCGCGGATATAGAGAAAGCTTCTAAATCTAATGCCACAGTGCTTGTGGTGGGGGAGAGCGGTACCGGTAAGGAACTGGTTGCACGGGCCATCCACTACAGTAGCAGGCGGGCATCTGCACCTTTTGTTCCGGTAAATTGCGGAGCCATTCCCGAAAAACTCTTGGAAAGCGAATTGTTCGGTTACGTTAAAGGAGCATTTACCGGCGCCAACGAATCCCGTGCGGGATTTTTCCAAACTGCGGACGGCGGGACTATATTACTCGACGAGGTTAATGAGATGAGCATTGCCATGCAAGTCAAGCTTCTCAGAGTGCTTCAGGATAAACAGGTTTGCATGGTCGGCGACAGAAAGAGCCGGAAGGTGGATGTCCGCATTATCGCCTCGAGCAATAAAGACCTAAGAGGACTGGTCAACAAAGGCGTTTTTCGTGAGGATTTATTCTTTCGCCTGAACGTCGTAACGATTACGGTACCTCCGCTGAGAAACCGCCCCGAAGATATCGCCGATTTAATCGCTCATTTTACCGGGAAGTTTGCCGACGAACTCGGGAAAAATCTTCCCACTTTTTCCGACGAGGTTGTGCAAGCCCTTATGGGCTATGCATGGCCGGGAAATATTCGAGAACTCGAAAATCTAATCCAGCGACTCATTATCATGACCGACGGACAAAAAATTGAAATCACTGACCTGCCTTCGGTTATGCGTTTTTCCATCACGCCCGGTTCGGTCCCTTTTCGACCGCTTGCCGAAGAAGAAGCCGCCTATATACGTAGAGTTTTGGCAAGCGTCGGCGGCAATAAATCACGCGCAGCAGAAATCTTACGTATTGACCGCAAAACACTTCGAGACAAGCTCAAGCCGAATGATAGTGAAATCAACATAGCAACCAAGAAAAACAACAAAAGTGTTTAAAAAAACCACAGTCTTTTCCGCGGCAAGAAGCCAATAACGAAATTGAGGAATATTTCCCCAGGTGGGGGAAATATCCCCATTCACTAGCTGTTTTTTGTTCCAATTATCGTTGTAATTGCTTCGCCGTACCGAACTCTTGTTTCTTTTAGCCTTTAATTTCCAACACTTTCCTTCTTCCTTGTAATTAGCTTTAGCATTTATCCATATGGCACGCAGTTTGCCCATGAGAATAACTCAAAAGATAAGGGGGGCAATATGACCAAAAAGACACGGGGTTTATGTTCGACCTGTGCGCATTCAGTCAAATGTATACTCAAGCGTGCTAAAGACAACATAATGGGTGTTCAGCATTGTGAGGAATACGAAACCGCTTGTCTTCCTGCTGCCGTCCGTTCGCCCGAACAGCCTTCCGAAAGATTTAAACAGGCACCTTCCAAAATTCTAGGCCTGTGCAGCAATTGTGCTCAATATCCTGTATGTAGCTTTCCCAAACCAGAGTCGGGTGTATGGCATTGCGAGGAATACAGGTAAGACATTTCGCGAAACAAAAGAAGATCTGTTCAATCGAGGAAAGGATATACATGGATACAAAAAACATTCTTGATATTATAAAAAAGCACAACAAAAACAAGGTCTCGCTTATTTCCATACTGGAAGAAATCCAAGGAGCCTATACATACCTACCCGAAAAGGCTTTGCGGCTGTTGGCCAAAGAAACCGGATGTTCATTGACGGATATTTACGGCGTCGCCACCTTCTACAAAGCCTTCAGTTTGAAACCCAAAGGCAAACATTGCGTTTCTGTATGTCTGGGCACGGCATGCCATGTCCGTGGCGCACAAAACATCGTCGAGGAATTCAAACGTGAACTCAGCATATCTCCGGGCGAAACCACGCCCGACAATGAAATAACTTTAGAAACGGTCAATTGCCTCGGAGCCTGCGCTCTGGGACCGACTGTTGTGTCTGATGGCCAATATTTTCCACATGTCAGTAAAAGCAGCGTAAAAGAAATCATAACTAGAACCAAAGGCGGCGGGAGAAGCATCGCTGCTGAAGCGGACATCCGTATATTTTCATTGCAGGTTTCCTGTCCCCTCTGCGGAAAAAGCCTTATGGATCACGATTATATTATCAACGGCCATCCGTCCGTTAAATTCAATGTTTCGATGAACGGTAAAAAAGTGTGGCTGCGCATGTCATCCCTTTACGGCAAACACACCGTTGAGTTGGAAAATCAGCTCCCGCCAAACGAGCTATCCCGCTTTCATTGTCCGCATTGCCATAATGAATTCCCGAGTTTTTCCACCTGCCCGGAATGCGGCGCTTCCATGGCCGCCCTGTTTGTCCGCGAAAAGTGCTCATGGGAAGTGTGTACGCGCCAAGGGTGTCAGGGGCACATATTGAACCTGGATCAGATCAATCTGCATAAAAAATCCAACAAAGGGAAAAATAAATGAATGCTTTTCAAACCGTCGCTGAATTCAAGGCGTACCGCAAATCCATTATCGAGAATCATAAAAAACATCCGGCCAAACCCTGCCTCGTTATTTGCGGCGGGACAGGCGGCCAGGCCAGTGGCTCGAACGATTTAATACGAATCATCAAACGTCGGATTCTGGAGCAAAATCTACAAGACAAACTTGCTCTCCGCATCACAGGTTGCCTGGGCTTCTGCGAAATGGACCCGTTCATCATCGTCGAACCGGGATATAATCTGTACCCGAAGTTGAAGATGGTAGACGTGTCCAGAATAGTCGACGCAGCCGTAAAAGGCGAGGTAGTTGAAGAACTCCTATACCGAGAGCCGGGTTCGACGGTCAAACGCTTTACAGAACAGGATATTCCCTTCTTTCAAGGGCAAACCCGGATTGTTCTCGGCCAAAACCAGCATCTGGACCCCATCCGGATCAGCGATTATTTGAAAACGGGCGGTTATGAGGCACTAGAAAAAGCGCTGGAAAAACCGGACGGTAATTGGATCGTGGAAGAAATCCTGAAATCCAGGCTGCGCGGACGAGGAGGTGCGGGGTTTCTAACCGGGAAAAAATGGGAACTGGCGCGGAATGTAAATAAGGGGCATACGCCGAAGTACATAATATGCAATGCGGATGAGGGGGATCCAGGCGCGTACATGGACCGCAGCATGCTCGAAGGCAATCCTCATGCGGTCATCGAAGGCATGATCATCGCGTCTATCGCCATCGGAGCCAATAATGGCATCATTTATGTGCGCACGGAATATCCTCTGGCTATCAAGCATGCCTCCATCGCCCTGAGAGAAGCCCGCCGTTTGGATCTTCTGGGGAAAAACATTTTAGGTACGGGCATTGATTTCGATATTGAAATTTTTCAAGGAGCCGGTGCATTCGTCTGCGGAGAGGAAACGGCATTGATCAAATCCATCGAAGGCAAGATGGGTGAACCTCGTCAGCGTCCTCCCTTTCCGATTCAAAAAGGACTTTTCGGTCACCCAACCTGCATCAACAACGTCGAAACACTGTCGAACATTCCCTACATCATCAAACACGGCGCCGACGAGTATCTGAAGATTGGCACGGCAAATAATTCCGGAACCAAGATTTTCTCCCTGGTCGGCAAGATAAAAAATACCGGACTGGTTGAGGTCCCGCTCGGCACACCGATTAGTACGGTGGTTTATGATATCGGCGGTGGCCCCTCGGGATCAGCTAAAATTAAAGCCATACAGACCGGTGGCCCATCTGGCGGCTGCATACCTTCTTCAATGTTCGACTTGCCCATAGACTACGACAGCCTGGCCAAGGTCGGCTCCATCATGGGGTCGGGCGGCATGATTGTCATGGACCAGAACACCTGCATGGTGGACGTGGCCAAATATTTTATGAACTTTCTTAAAAACGAGTCCTGCGGGAAATGCTTCACCTGCCGCAAAGGAACGCAGAGGCTGTATGAAATTCTGGAAGACATCACACTCGGCAAGGGAACGCCCCAACATCTGATTCTTCTGGAGGAGTTAGCACAGACCGTTAAGGACACCACCATGTGCGGTCTTGGCCAAACTGCGGCAAATCCCGTTTTGAGCACGTTGAGATATTTCCGTGACGAATATGAACGGCATATCAACGACAAACGATGCGATGCTTTCGTCTGTAAAGAACTCACCGGAGCCCCCTGTCAGGCGGCATGTCCCGTGGACACTGAACCGTGGCACTATGTTGCCCTTGTGGAAAAAGGCGAATACGAGGAAGCTTACCGTGTGATCCGTTCGGCCAATCCGTTTCCCTCCGTTAGCTCTCGGGTATGTGACCGCAAATGCGAAAGCCGCTGCAATCTGGGCATAAGCGGCGGAGAGGCCGTCGGCATCCGTGCCATCAAACGGTTTGTCACCGACAGAATCGATTCTTCTGCCTATAAACCGAAGTTGGGAAGGAAAAAGAAACAAAAAGTCGCCGTCGTCGGCGCCGGACCGGCAGGACTTACCGCGGCTCATTGTCTTTCTCTCCTCGGATACGGAGTTACCGTCTTTGAAGCGGAAGACAGACCGGGCGGCATGCTGTCTTGCTCGCTGCCGTCATATCGGCTACCCAAAAACATCGTGGAGAAAGAAATCAAAACCATTCTCAACAAAAACATCAAAATGGAATACGGGAGAGCACTGGGGAAAGATTTGACTATCCAGGATCTGCGGCAAAAATTCAGCGCGATATTTCTGTCCATTGGGGCGCATGAAAGCTGGCCTCTGAATCTGGAAAATGAAGATGTCGAAGGCGTTTTCCCTTCCATACAGTTTTTGAAAGCATTCAACATGAGAGGCGAGGAGCTTGCGCGGGGTCATGTGGGCGTCATCGGCGGAGGGAATTCGGCAGTGGATGCCGCCAGAGTGGCGCTGCGGCAGAAAGAGGTCATCAGTGTGTCTCTTCTCTATCGACGCACACGTGAAGAAATGCCTGCTTATGAAGAAGAAATTGACGCGGCCCTTGAAGAAGGCGTGAGAATTGAAACCCTAATCTCGCCAGTCAAAATCCATGTCCGTCAGGAAGAAATTGAGGCAGCTATCCGTGAAGGCGTCGAGTTGGAAACTCTTGTGACGCCCATCAAGATTTATTCTAAAGAAGGCCGCGTGGTGGGGATTGAATGCATTAAAAACCGTCTCGGCGAGATAGATGCCTCAGGTCGTCGCAAGCCCACCCCGATTCCCGGAAGCGAATTCAGACTGGAACTGGACACCCTGATAGTGGCTATCGGCGAAAAACCAAAAAGCGAATTCCTTGCTCACATGGGTCTGGAAATCGATAAGGGTGGCAGAATCAAGATCAACAGAAAAACTCTGGAGACAAGCATGAAAGGCGTGTTCGCGGGTGGTGACCTGGTGACTGGTCCCAACACCGTGATTGACGCCATCGCCGCCGGCAAAAAAGCCGCACAAAGTATTGACCGCTTTTTGCAAAACAAGCCTTTGACAATACCGGCCACGCCTAAGCTACCTAGTGTCTTTATCGAACCAACCGCAGTCGACGAGACGGCGGCCCAGGCATTAAGACGCGTCGAGCCCGCGGTGCTGCCGCCTTCAGCAAGAATAAAGAACTTCCGTGAAGTCACCATGGCCTTGCCGGAAGAGCAGGCACGTGCAGAATGCAGACGTTGCCTGCGCTGTGATCTCGCTTTCACCAGCGAGCAAACGATCGGACAACCAATGGCTGCTGCCACGGGAGGTGTGCAACATGATTAATCTGACAATAAATGGTTTGCCCGTATCAGTGGAAAAGGGCACTACAATTCTCGAGGCAGCAAAGTTTTACGGCTTTCCCATCCCGACGCTGTGTCATAAAGAAGGGCTCTCACCTTACGGGGCATGCAGGCTCTGCGTGGTCGAAATCGGCGAAGGATCTGCCGCTAAACTAGTTTCCTCCTGCACCTATCCCGTTGAAGATGGTCTTAAGGTGAGAACCGCCTCTGAACGCGTCCTCAAGGCAAGAAGAATAATCATCGAACTTTTGCTCGCGTCCTGTCCGCAGTCCAAGACTATCCAGGATATCGCATCGCGGCATAACGTGCGCCAGCAGCGATTCCGCCAGGAGTACGAAGACTGTATTCTCTGCGGATTATGCGTGCGGATGTGTAAGGAACAAATGATGGCCGGAGCCATAGGATTCCGCGGCCGCGGGCAAAACAGGAGCATTGGTACACCGTTTGACATTAAATCCGAAGTGTGCCGGCTCTGCGGCGGCTGTATAGAAGTCTGCCCCGCCTGTCAGACCCGCTGCACGTATACAGAACCGGAAAAAGCTATCTGCGGTGGTTGCGCGAACCTGGCGCCGCCTTGCATCGAGAAGGAACAGTTCCACGATATGATGTGTTACATGTCACCCTGTGTGGCGTGCGAAATAAAAAAAGTTTAAACCCAGAAAGGAGTATTTATATATGTCTTTTTCAAGAATAAACACCTCAAGCGCAACACTTACCAAAAACAGAACCGAGGAGTCAATAACGTCAACTTCGGGTATGTGCGTAACATGTATCGACGGTTGTGTCGGCATGTGTGAAATAGGCAAATCAGCTTACCGTGGCCATGAAGTTATATATCCCCAACCCTTTGGGGTAATAACTTGCGCCGGCGAGAAAAAATATCCTGTCGACTATTCGCACTTTAATATTATGGGAACGATCACCGGCGCACACGGTATTGAAGCCGATAGCGACAAAGCCATCTTTCCGGCCGTTAATCTTGAGGTGACCATCGGCCATGATAAAGGCATAAAATTCCGCCTCCCGTGGATCATTTCTGGGATCGGCTCCACCAACATCGCCAAAAATAACTGGGAAGGACTAGCCATAGGTTCCGCCCTAGCGGGAACCGGCCTTACTATCGGGGAAAACGTCGTCGGCATGGATCCCGAGGCCAAATTCAAGAACGGCAAAATCATCGACACGGTTGATTTAAAACGCCGGGTTACTCTCTACAGAGATTACCAGAGCAACGGTTATGGCGCTATTGTCGTACAGGCCAACGTGGAAGACGGCCGCTTGAAAGTGCATGAATATGCCATCGAAAAGCTCGGCGTCGAGTGCGTGGAGCTTAAGTGGGGTCAGGGCGCGAAAGATATCGGCGGCGAAGTCAAAATCAAGGATTTAAAGAAAGCTCAGATGCTACATGATCGTGGATATATTGTCCTGCCGAACCCTTATGACCCGAATGTCATTAAAGCTTTTGAACAAGGGGAATTCAAAGAGTTTGAAAGGCACTCGCGTGTCGGCATGGTAACGGAAGAATCTTTTGCCTCAACCATTGATCGCTTGCGGAAAACCGGAGCGAAATATATCTTTCTCAAAACTGGCGCTTATCGTCCCGTTGATCTGGCCAGAGCCATCGCTTTTTCCTCCAGATACAAACTGGATTTGCTTACCGTGGACAGCGCGGGCGGCGGCACAGGGATGAGCCCGTGGCGGATGATGAACGAATGGGGCGTCCCTCCCGTGGAGTTACATTCCCTTGTGTATCAATACGCCAAAAAGCTGGCGGAAAAGAAAAAATACCTGCCCGCTATCGCCGTGAACGGCGGATTTACATTTGAAGACCAAATATTCAAGGGCCTGGCGATGGGCGCGCCTTTCGTCAAAATGATCGGCATGGCGCGCGCTCCCATTGCGGCGGCAATGGTCGGGAAAACGATAGGACTTTCCATTGAGGCCCAGCAGGTTCCAGTTTACATCGAACGTTTCGGCAATTCCAAGGAAGAAATTTTCGTCACCGCAAGCTCGCTGCGCCAGAAACTGGGCGACAAAGATTTTGAAAAACTGCCAACCGGCGCCATTGGACTCTATACATACTATGAAAGATTGGCCCAAGGACTCCGCCAGCTTATGGCCGGCAGCAGAAAATTTTCTCTGGAGCATATATCGCGTAACGATCTGGCCGCTCTCACCCCCGAGGCAGCGCGCATCAGCGGCATTAATTATATTATGGATGTTGATAAGGACGAAGCATTCCGTGTTCTCGATATATAAAATTTTGCGGTAATCGATTCCTCCGGTTTCAATAGCCACGGGGAATCGATTTCTGTTCCTTTATTGATTATATCCTCATCTTTTGTTATTGACATGCAATAATCTGATTCACAATAATCTGTGGCAAACAATTATTTATGTGTGATCTAAGCCATACAGCAGATCGCTCTTCTCCTGGTAAAAGCTTAATACTTCGTCAGTCATACCAGCCAACAAACCTTTTTGCCGGATAAATAACTCATCTGCATTGGAGCCTGCCGCAAACCCGACAACCGGACAATTTGGGAAAAAAGAAATACGGCAAAAATCAATAAATGCGCATCTGACAGCCGCCAGCGATTGTCCCGCCCAGCTTGCGGCATTTTTCCAGAATCTCTGCAGTAATTTTTCCTCTGGCAATAACCGGCTCGAAAACTTTTTTCAATTTATAACCCAGCGCAATGCGCTCAATAGAATTTAAAGCGCCCGTACCGTCATTACCAGCGCTGATAAAGACAACAAAAGGCTTGCGGAAAACCTTATCTTGGACTTCAGGATAAGTGCGGTCAAAAAAATCTTTGAGCATCCCCGACATGTAGCCGAAATTTTCCGGCGTTCCCAATGCCAGACCGTCCGCCGACAATAAATCATCTGCCGTGGCATCTGCGGCTTTCTTCAAAACCACTTCAACGCCTTCAATGGATCGTGCGCCTTCGGCAACGGCATCAGCCATCATTTGCGTGTTGCCGCTCTGCGAATGATAAACGATTAATATTTTGGCCATGCTTCCATCCTATTTGTCTTTAGAAAATATCTACAACAAGCGACAAATAATCGTCAAGAATATTCTCCATAACACCTAGCTGTAAGAGAATTACCGTATTAATTCTTCACCTAAATATTAGTTGACTTTTTCAACTATCATTGATAGAATAAATTTATAGATGGTCAGGAAGGATTTTAAATTTTACCGGTGGAGGATTGGATAATGAATAAACAGGCCAGGCAATTAGCCGGACTACTTGAAGATGTGATGTATAATTTGGGCACGTACAATATGAGTGGTAATTGTTGTGAAAATATCTCCCACGGCGAGTTTCGGGCCCTTCGTATCATATCGCGAATGGACAGATGCACCATGCAGGACATCGCCAAAGGCATAGCAGTGACAAAAAGCGGCGCTACCCGTATTGTGAGTCGCCTGGAAGAAAAAAAGCTGGTGCGTCGGATGAACGATCATACTGATGGACGCGTATGTTGTGTGCAGTTATCGAAAGAAGGAAAGTCGCTCATATCGAGGTTAACGGAAGAACCCGCGAAAAGAATGGCGGATATTCTATCGGCTATGACGCCGGAAATGCGTCAAATCCTTCAAATCGGCCTGAGCGCCTTTGTTGAAACCGCTTTTAAACAAAACGAAAGTGCCACAGAACAACAGAAACCGGCTAAAGGAAATCACAAACGATTAACTAGAAAATAAGTTGATATGTTCAACTATTATTACATTAAAGATATTGGGGGTTATGTAAATGTTTGGTCTGAATAATTTTATCACAGCTGGCAAATTTTTTCTGGTCATTGCAGGTGAACTTATCCTTATATTTGTTGTTGTTTCTTTTATCATTGGCTTGCTGATGGAATATCTCCCGCCTTCCCGCGTAAGAGATTATTTGTCCAACAAATTTACATGGGTGCAATATTTTCTGGGTGCGAGTCTAGGCGCGCTCACTCCTTTCTGCTCGTGTTCCACTGTGCCCATAACGGCAGGCTTGCTCAAAGGCGGAGTACCTTTCGGCCCCACGATGGCATTTCTTTTTTCTTCACCGGTTCTTAACCCTATCATTATCGCGCTATTGCTTTCACTGCTAGGTCTAAAGGTGACAGTGGTTTACGTCATCGTTACTTTTTTGGGTTGCATAGTAATGGCTGTTCTGCTTTCGAAACTGGGGATGGAAAAACAGGTTAAGCCAATTATGAATATTGAAGCGTCCTGTTGTACGCCTGGGTCAAATCCAGATATCACAACCTTAAAATCCCAACCGGCGGCAAACGCCTGTTGCTCTTCAGGAAGTGCACAACCACTGACCTTCATAACATTGCCGACTATTGAGTCGTCATGCTGTTCTGCCAACCCTGAAACCGTCGCGACACCTAATGCAACATTTATGGAAAAGCTGAAAAGCGCATCGCTATCGGCAGTTGATACTTTTAAGGGTGTGTTCTGGTATCTTCTATTGGGTGCTGGAATTGGCGCTTTTATATACGGTTTTTTCCCGCAGGATCTTGTCGTCCGATTAGCCGGACCGGGAAACCCATGGTCCATTCCTATCGCAGCGGCTGTTGGCGTGCCCATGTATATCCGGGCGGAAACCGTTATTCCGATAGCTGCCGCCCTTGTGGGCAAGGGAATGGGGGTCGGAACAGTCCTTGCGCTGGTAATCGGCGGCGCCGGAGCGAGTATACCCGAAATAATCATTCTTAGTTCCATGTTTAAAAAGAAGCTGATCATTGCTTTCGTGTTAAACGTTTTCGTCATTGCTATCGCGGCAGGTTATCTTGTGGATATTTTGATATATTGATCTTAAATTATTGCATGTAAACGCGCTTGTCCCCCAACGCATGCCGGAAAAAGATCGATCTTGCGTTATGGCGCAATACAACAATCCGTGGCGGCGGATTTGTCTATTTTACAGCACTGCCTGTGGCTGAAGAACGTCAATATTCATAATAAGCGTCAATGTAATTATAAGCAATTTATTCTATCCCTCTAATTATACAATAGAAACATTGATGATAAATAATGATTGACAAACCGTGCCTATTTGGCTATATGACCAAATACAAAAGGAGATGTTTAGCCATGAATAAATCAATAAAACTTCGGTATGAGGCTCAGGCAAAAATCATCAAGGCTATGGCGCATCCCAGCAGGCTATTGATAATCGATGAACTGCATAAACAGGAGCGCTGTGTCGGCGAGCTCACCGAGATGATTGGCGCGGACACTTCCACTGTCTCCAAGCATTTAAGCGTTCTAAAAAACGCCGGGCTGGTGGCTGATGAAAAAAGAGGAAATGCTATCTTCTATACCCTGCGCTGCCCCTGCATTATGGGATTCATGGGATGTATGGAAGAGGTTCTTGCTGCCAACGCTGAAGATCAGAAAAACATTATGAAGGCGTGTAAAAAATAGGAGAAAAGCATGAAAATAGAAATTCTGGGAGTGGGTTGCGCAAAATGCCATAAACTCGAAGAAATGGTGCGTGATGTTGTCGCAAAAGAAAATATCAAAGCGGACATTTTCAAAGTGGAAGATTTCAAAAAAATCATGAACTACGGCGTCATGACAACGCCCGCGCTGGTTGTTGACGGGAAAGTAAAAGCAGCAGGCAAACTTCCTTCTCCTGAAGAAATAAAGAAAATGCTCGTCCATAATTAAATATCTGTTCATCATCAAAAAAGGTGAACATTACAACTTTTACCGGGAGGTGTTTCTATGATGTACGTCATTTATCTTATTACAGGGTTGTTAGCGGGTATTGTGGGCGGCTTATTAGGCACGGGAGGATGTGCACTCATCATGCCGGTCATTCGTTTCGGATTTCATTTTGATCCGGCTATCGCCGTGGGAACGACGCTGACCGCTGTTGTATTTACTGCAGGCTCCGGAGCTATTCAACATCTGCGTATGAAAAACGTGGACAAGACAACTGCTATGCAGGTAGGTATCAGCGGGGTTGTCGGCGTCATTATCGGTTCGATTATCTTTGCATATATTAAAGATTACGGAGATTTAATTGACCTCATTGTGGGAATTGCCTTTATTATTGTTTCTGTGCGTATGCTGTACGAAGGCCTTTTAGGCAAAACTCCTCCCGCGCCCGCCGGAACTACCATGCCCGGCACGCCGGCCGTAAAATCCGCTTTAGGAACATCAATCGGCATGCTCACCGGAATTATCGGATTAGGCGGCGGCTACGCTTTGGTTCCCTCTTTTTTATATTTCTTAAAGGCTCCCATGAAACTGGCCATCGGGACATCGATGGCTTCATTTGTCTGGATTGCCCTCGTGGGATCAATTTTTAAAATTTACCAAGACGTGGTGAACATCCCCGTAGCTGTGACGTTAGGGATAGGAGCGCTAATCGGCGCTATTTTCGGCGCCAAACTCGTCGCCAAATTCAAGCCGAACGTTTTGAAAGCGCTCTTTGGATTTTTGTTTCTCTATGTGTCGCTTAAATATATCCTGCTTTATTTTGGGATACACATTTAAAAATGGAGCAAAACTATGTCTGATTGTTGCGAAGTAGGCACAAAATTAATTTACTCCTGTTCCGGTTCGGCAGATGTGGGCGAAATTGCCGACCGGGTGGCGCGCAGACTGCGCAATGAAGGTTATGCAATCATGACTTGTCTGGCTGGCGTGAGCGCGGGACTTTCCGGTTTTGTCCAGTCGGCTATAGGCGCGGATGAAAACATTACAATTGACGGATGTTCTACTGCCTGCGCCAGAAAGTCACTGGAGCGTATTGGCGTTAACCCAAAACCCTATATCTTAACCGCCTTGGGACTGGAAAAACATGAAACACCCGTTACGGAAAAAGTTATAGATGAAATTTTTAAAAAAATTATAAATAGCGAGGGCTTCCCCGCAGCAAAAATCTCTACAGTAACTAATAGCTTCTGCAGGATAAAAATATTAAATAAAAAATAAATAAAGGAGATTAAATGTTTTTAAGGTTAAAACGAATCAGCTCTTTAGCCCTGTTGATGGTTTTTATTCTCATCTTACTTTCCGCAAACTATCATTGCGCTCTTGCTCAGGAAAAGGACGGTAAAACAGCACCGAAAACGGAAAAATCTATTATGCCGCTGGTGACTTTTGTGGAAATCGGCTCCGTCAACTGTATTCCCTGCCGCGCGATGCAGCCGATTATGAAAGAGGTGGAAGAAGAATACAAAGGACAGGTTAAAATTGTCTTTCACGATGTGTGGACGCCCAAGGGCAAAATGGACGCAGCAAAATACAATATCCGGGTCATCCCCACACAAGTGTTTCTGGACAAAAACGGCAAGGAATATTTCCGGCACGAGGGGTATTTCCCCAAAGAGGGTGTTGTTCAAGTTATAAAAATGCAGGGGGTCAAATAATTGCTTGTTGACCTCTTTACCTGGCTGACCGGCGCGCTCACCGGGTCTCCGGAAATTGCTATCGGAGCGGCTTTTGTTTGGGGGATATTATCGGTGGTACTTTCGCCCTGCCATATAGCCTGCATCCCCTTGATCGTCGGCTTCATCGACGGCCAGGGAAACATCAGCACAGGAAGAGCTTTTGTTCTTTCATTGCTCTTTGGATTAGGCATTCTCATTACGATTGGCCTAATTGGCCTGATCACGGGACTTGCAGGGCGTATGCTGGGCGATATTGGCGGTTACGGCAATTATTTAGTGGCAATTGTTTTTTTTGCGGTAGGCCTCAATTTGCTAGGCATTCTGCCTCTGCCTTTCATGGAGGGTGGAGCAAATCCTAACTATAAAAGAAAAGGTGTTCTGGCAGCTTTTATTTTGGGTCTTTTGTTTGGTATAGCATTAGGACCCTGCACATTTGCCTATATGGCGACGATGCTGGGCGTAGTGTTTAGCATGGCGTCAACGCAAATGATGCTGGCAATGACACTTCTGGCGGCCTTTGCCATTGGCCACTGTGCTGTATTGGTTTTTGCGGGAACATTTACGGAAGTTGTGCAGCATTACCTGCGCTGGAGTGAAAATTCCAAAGGCGCGGAGATTCTCAAAAAGAGCTGCGGCGTCCTGGTTATTCTGGGCGGTATTTATCTTATTGGCCTTAATTTTGTGCAAGGATAACTAAATGAAGAAAAGAGTTTTACTTTTGTGCACATCCAATTCCTGCCGCTCGCAGATGGCGGAAGGGGTCACTAATCATTTTTTCGGCGATAAACTTGAGGCTTTCTCCGCCGGAAGCCAAGCGTCTTACGTTCATCCTTTAGCTATTGAGGTGATGAAAGAAATAGATATCGACATTTCTGACCATCGCTCAAAAAATCTTTCCGAATTTAACGGGCAGAAATTCGACTACGTAATTACTCTGTGCGGTAGCGCCAACAAAACCTGCCTTCTTTATTTCGGCGGGACAAAAAAATACATATCGGATTTGACGATCCGGCAAAAGCCACTGGAAGCAAAGAAGAAATCATACAGAAATTAAGGCGTATGCGCGATGAAATTAAAGATAAGCTGACTGACTTTTTTCAAAACATAATACTAATTAATTAAGGAGCCACCTATGTCGGATAATTCGGATAATATCGTGGAAAAATTGTCATTTCTGGACAGGTTTTTAACGCTGTGGATTTTTATCGCCATCGGAGCGGGGATCGTTCTGGGTTACCTGCTGCCGCAAGTTTCCGCTTTTATCACCGGCCTGCAGTTAGGCACAACTTCCATTCCCATCGCTATAGGCCTGATTCTCATGATGTATCCGCCGCTTGCTCGCGTCAAATATGAAGAGATGGGCAAAGTTTTTAAAAACAAAAGGCTTTTGGGTATCTCTCTTTTGCAAAACTGGGTGATCGGGCCGATTGTCATGTTTATTCTCGCCGTGATTTTTCTGCATAATTATCCTGAATATATGATTGGCGTTATTCTCGTCGGGCTGGCGCGCTGTATCGCCATGGTTATTGTGTGGAATGAACTGGCCTGCGGCGACAGGGAACTGGCCGTGGGACTAGTCGCCTTTAATGCCGTGGCGCAGGTGCTTTTTTACGCTTTTTATATTTACTTTTTCATTACCGTCATGCTCAACTGGTTGGGACTTGCCCAGTCAGTTAATATCGATATCTCCATGGCGGAATCGGCAAAAACGGTTTTTATCTATCTAGGTATTCCTTTTCTCGCCGGCCTAATCACCCGTTATTCAATAATTTATTGGAAAGGCGAAGAATGGTTTAATAATGTTTTTATGCCCAAGCTCTCACCTCTCACACTGGTTGCGTTGCTCTTTACAATTGTGGTAATGTTTTCCACGCAAGGCAATAAAATAATCGAATCGCCTTTTGATGTATTTATTGTAGCGATTCCCCTGACCATATACTTTGTCATCATGTGGTTTGTAACGTTCTTTATCATCCGAAAAATCAGCGGCAACTATGCTCAAACCTGCGCCGTTTCCTTTACCGCGGGAAGCAACGATTTTGAACTGGCCATCGCCGTGGCCATTGCTATCTGGGGCATTGGCTCCGGACAGGCTTTTGCCACCGTCATTGGGCCGCTCATCGAAGTACCGGTATTAATTATTTTGGTGAATGTAGCTCTTAAATTCAAAAGAAAATTTTTCACCGAATAAAATTTTCAAGAAGGTGTTAAAATATAAAAGCAATGGAATCAATAAAACAATACCGTCATCCCATTACTGTCGCGCTGGCTCTGGCCGGCATCGGACTGATGCTCTACTATGATTACTGCGACACAGCCTGCAGTTATCTGCGGGGCGATATACTGGGAATAGATCTCAAGTGGGTCGGCATCGCTTATATGGCGGCTATCATCGCCTTTGCCTTCTTTCGGCAATCAGACTTTGTGCGCGCATTGCTCGCCGCCGGCATCGGCGTGGAAGTGTTCTTGCTGTATTTTCAGTTACGTCAAAATGTTTTTTGCCCCTTTTGTCTGGCTTTTGCCGCAACAGTAATAATTGCCTTCATCGTTAATTACGAAGCTTCAAAAGCCTGGCAGGAAAACCAGCTTAAGATGTGGGCTTATTTTCTTGGAGAGGTAAATTTTCCGATGTTTAAAATAAAAAAATTGCCGTTAGTCGTGATTGCCCTAATCGGGTATTTCTTTGTTTTTTTAACATTTACCGGTTCCGTGACTCCCGCCTATGGGCAGGATAAAGTAACCGGCATTCCCTCTCTGGGAAAAGGTGAATATGAAGTATTTGTTTTTGCCGATTATTTCTGCCCACCCTGCAAGCGAATTGATACCAAAGCCGAACCATTGCTTAAAGAATTACTAACATCGGAAAAGGTGAAGCTCATATTCATTGATGTACCTTTTGCTCGTTCGACACCTATTTATGCCAAATATTACCTTTATGCGTTTAATGCCGATAGCAGCGTAAACAATATTCTTCATGTCCGGAAGATTCTTTTTGACGCGGCTCAAACCAAGCGTATTCAGAAGGAAGATGACTTAGTTGCTTACCTTAAGGAACAGCAGATTGCCGTGAAAATTATGGATGAAAAATCCGTCTTCCCGCTTTTAAGCGTAGTTATCAAAAAATATAAGGTGAACCAGACACCCACTTGCGTCATAAAATATTCCGACACGAGTGTAAAAAAATACATCGGCGAAGATGAGATATGGAACGGTCTTACAGAATTGAAGGCGTATTTAAAAAAATAATTTAAAAGAGAAAAAAATAATGAAAGAATGGCAAAAACTTTTTTGGATTATCGCAATATTCCTGGGAGCGTATTATATTCCCTGGGACTCAGCTCTTATAAGACAATCCGGTCTGGAAGCATTCATGATGCTCCAGGAATACGCCCGCGAGCATGTTCTCACCTGCCTGATTCCGGCATTCTTCATTGCCGGGGCAATAGCGGTATTCGTTTCCCAGGCGGCGGTGCTCAAATATTTCGGAGCGAAAGCAAATAAATTTTTATCTTATTCGGTCGCTTCCGTGTCTGGTTCCGTGCTCGCGGTTTGCTCCTGCACGGTGCTGCCCTTGTTTGCGGGAATCTACACGCGCGGCGCGGGCATCGGCCCGGCTACCGCTTTTTTATATTCCGGCCCGGCGATAAACGTCCTCGCGATAATTTTAACCGCTAAAGTGCTGGGCTGGCAGTTAGGCCTGGCGCGCGCCATCGGCGCCATTCTTTTCGCCGTTATCGCGGGGCTTTTGATGGCTTATATCTTCCGCAAGGATGACGCCAATCGTGATAAAGGCGATATCTTTTTGCCGGAAGAAGAAAAAACAAGGCCGCTTTGGCAAAACGGCGTTTACATGCTGACGATGGTATTGATTTTAATATTTGCTTCTTTCGCGAGGCCATCAGAAAGCGATTCCCAACTCTGGCAGGCAATTTATTCCGTCAAGTGGTACCTGACCGCCGCTCTGCTGATTGTTCTGGCTGTCATGCTTAAAGCCTGGTTCGTTAAACAGGAACTTAAAGACTGGGTAAAATCTTCCTGGGATTTCGCTCTGCAGATTCTTCCCCTACTTTTGGCGGGAGTTTTAGTGGCGGGTTTTTTATTGGGACGCCCCGGACATCCGGCGCTTATTCCCGAACAATACATTCAGGCGCTTGTCGGCGGAAATTCTTTCTTTGCGAACTTTTTCGCGTCCGTAGTCGGCGCGCTGATGTATTTTGCCACGCTCACCGAAGTGCCGATTTTGCAGGGACTAATCGGCTCCGGCATGGGACAGGGCCCCGCGCTGGCGCTACTTTTAGCCGGACCCGCTTTATCGTTGCCGAACATGATTACCATCGCCAGCGTTATGGGCGTTAAAAAAACCGCCGTCTACTGCGGCATTGTTGTTGTTCTTTCTACTATTGCCGGCATGTTTTACGGTTCGCTCGTGCCCTGAACTATATATATTATCTCAGCGCGCTTTTCTGAACACGTGCAGTCTCAGCCATTTTTCTATGCCGACAATCTGGTAAACGGCAATCGATATAGCAATTATCATCAACCATTCACGGAAGGATATCGGCTGGCTTCCGAAAATTCTGTTCATCACCGGAGAGTAGGTATAAAAGAGCTGAAGAATTATCATCGTGGCGCTGCCGAATAAAACCCATGGATTGGTGAAAATACCTATTTTAAACATTGATTTGGTCAAAGAGCGGCAGTTAAACAGGTAGGCAAGCTCAATACCGATTATCGCGTTGACAATAACCACACCGAAGATAACGGAAGAATCGACTCATTCTTGTAAAAATAATGTTACAAAAGTGGCGGCAAGCAAAATATAAATCAGCGACTGGTGAAATTGCAGGAGTAATCTCTGCAGAGGGCTTTTTTGCTTCCGTGCGGTAACCGTATTGGCGCCGAATTTTTTCCAGCCGGTGCTTGGCTTCAAAAAGCGAAAGACCCTTATCCGGATTCGTATCCAGTAAAGTAGTAACTTCCGAAGACGGGCAATGATGCCAATGCTTGCAGACGATTGATTCCATAATTGCTCTTTCTTTTCTTACTATAATCCCTTTCGCTGCGGGACAGTTACGAAGGAAACCCTAAACTTCAGTGTTTCCCGTGATTTATAAAAGAATCATCGATAATACTGTGTCAGCTTATCTTAACGAAGATGATATTGTCAATAAAAACCGCTCTGAGTATATTCCGCCTGCTGCAGGCAGAATATTTTTTCTGCGTTCCGTGATTATTTTCAGACAGCTTCTTCCGGATACTTTTTTTTCACACATTCCGGACAAAGGCCGTGGCTGAATTGCAAATCGGCATGTTGGCTCAGGTATGCCTCCATCTGATTCCAGGAACCCTTATCATCCCTTATTTTTTTGCAACTGGCGCAAATAGGTATAAAACCGGCAATAGTTTTTATCTCTTTTTTTGCTTCAATCATTTCCTCCTCCACTCTCTGCGCCGTGAGAACAATCAATGCGATAACCAGAACGATATAGGCCGCGATGCTTCCCAAAAAGGTAATTTGATGAGAAAGTCCGGCCATTATCAAATCGGCCTCCATTTGAGCCTCAAAAAAATGGGAAAATATCAGAAAAAAAGGCCAAGCCAGGGATAATATCAGAAACCAGTACAAGACATAACTTTTTTTATGTAACACGCGCGGCAGATCACGGTTAACAATAATTACAATGACAATGCAGAGAAGCGCCTGAAACGAATAAAAGACAAAAGAGCGATAAATAAAAACAGGACGGAAATAGGTAAAATAAGAATAGAGTGCCACAAACAAAAGCATCAATAGCGAATAAAATTTAGAATATGGCCGCACCCCGGCAAAGCGGCTCAATCCGGCACTGATGAGCACAACGGAAAAAATAATAAATGTATTGCCCGCAATAATGGTCAGAAAATCCGGCAAAATATCCCGCAGGCTCAGCAGAAAAAGTCCCGTGGAATTTACCAGCGCCGCGAATATCCAACAAATAAAACCTTCATATGTTCTCTGCTTCCGGCGGATGTAAAGCATACACGCAAACAAAATAAGCGACGTGATACCCGAGACAAAAATAATTGTCCGCATGTCAAGAAAATTTTGCATGGCGTGCCAACTTATTTTAAAAGTTATTCACGGCAAAAAATGTTTTTAATGACCGCAAGATGAACAGCTTGTTGATGAACACGAGGCGCAACCGGAAGAACTTGATGCACCGGCGCTATCGGAACCGCCCTTGCCCAGCGAAGCATATTTCCCACGCCCTACTTTGGAAATCAATTTATGGGTTTTTTTGGATTTACACTTAGGACAAACGGCATTGGGCTCTTCGCTCATACTCATAGTGAGAACTTCAAATTGCTTTTTGCACTTATCGCATTCAAACTCGTAAATCGGCATAATAATTTTTCCCAATTATTTTTTTGTAATTTAGTGCTTCAGCGACAAAATGTCAATACTTAGTTGGACGGCATGCCCTCTTTTTAAAGGAAAAAATACTTTTAAAAATAAGCGTTTCCCTCCCGTCTGAAGAAAACCTTACAAACCGAGATATTGGATTGCCACACCGCACAGCAATACGGCAGCTCCGGATAGCGCGTGCGTGTAGCGTTCAAGACGGCCAAACGGCAACAGTTTTAAACCGGCGACAGAAGCAAGAACAATAGTAAGCATTGCGGATATAGTGACCGCACTAAAGATTACGCTGACCAAAATAACATGGAAAAAATGTCCCTGAGCCGCAGGATACATCAGAATAGGAATCAACGGCTCGCACGGGCCAAAAACAAAAATAGCGAATAAAATCCACGGCGTGATACTGCGAGTCCCATCATCCTCATGAACATGGACATGTTCCTCTGCGTGCACATGCTCATGCTTATGCACCTTACCGTCGCTGTGCGGATGCCAGTGTGTATGCGGTTTATTTCGATAAGCCTTGCGAATTCCCCATATAAAATAGACAAATCCAAAAGCAATCAGCGCCCATCCGGCAATGTTCCCGCGGATGGATTCCAAAGGCTCCAGGCTGGTGATGGACAGCCCAAAACCGATACCGATGAATCCTAAAATAACGGAACTGCCGACATGCCCCAGGCCGCAGAGGAACGTGATCCCCGCTGTTTTGAAAAAAGACCATTTGCGCGCTTTGGACATCACAATAAACGGCACGTAATGATCAGGACCAAAAAGCGTGTGAAAAAATCCAATAGTCACGGCCGCGGTAATCAGAATTCCCAGTTCCTGCGTCATTTTCTAAAAGCCCCCAGTTCTTGTCTCAACCACTTTATCCATTCTTCGATGCCCGCGCCGCTTCTACAGGAAATTTCCAAAATGGCCATGCGGGGGTTTAATGTCAACGCTCGCTTGCGCAGTGCGACAATGTCAAAATCGCTAAGAGCAAGGTAGTCAATTTTATTGACCAACAGCAAATCACTCACGGAAAACATCAAGGGATATTTCAGCGGCTTGTCGTCACCTTCGGGAACGCTGAGAATCATCACATTTTTGTGCGCGCCTGTATCAAATTCCGCCGGGCAAACCAAATTACCGACGTTTTCTATAATGATTAAATCAAGATCATTGCCGGCGAGCGCATCCAATCCCTGCGTAACCATCGCAGCGTCCAAATGGCAGAAGCCTCCCGTGCGGAGCTGAACGGCGGGAATACCGGTTGCCGCGACTTTTTCCGCGTCAACAATGGAATCTATATCTGCTTCAATAACGCCAATATTCACACTGTCTTTCATCACTTCCACCGTGCGCAGAATAAGACTCGTTTTACCCGAACCCGGAGAGGACATCAGATTCAGAAGCATCGTTTTTTTGCGCTTGTATTCGTCACGGACAGACGCAGCCTGCCTAATATTATCAGCAAGAATTTCTTCCTTAACTTCAATGAGCTTGATTTCCGCCACTACTGCACCTCCATTGTTTTTATATAATACTCTCTGCCGGAAAAAAACGTGGCCCGATCCGCCCCGCAGGCAGGACAGACAAGATTGTCCATCTGCGCCACTTCCACTTCATAGCGTGATGAACATCCATCGCACTGCATTATTACCGGCGTTCTTTCTATTTTCAGTTTCGCTCCCTCGGCAATTGTGCCCTTGCTTAAATAGTCAAAATACCGCTGAAGCCATTCGTCCTGCAAATCGCTAAGCTTGCCTATTTGCAGGTTAACAGAAATAACCTTCTCTGCCTTGTTCATCGCGGCATGTTTCAGGACAACATTCAGGATGCTTTCCGTTACCGGCATCTCGTGCATCAGGCAAACACCTTTCCTTTTTCTTGATAACCATTTTTCAGGCCGTCCGATCAAGCATCTGATCAAGCATCTTTAACTTCTTCCTTAGCCGAGCGACATTTTCCTCCACACTGTACGCCGTCATTAAATCGCTTCAACCCGGCAGGGAACATAACGGTGCATGGGCGTTCCGAACTGGTCGCGGTGTGTGTTCTTCGTCAGCCGGTTCACGTTCGCGCCATATTTGACGCCGCTGTAAACCAGACCGAAGCCATGCGGGATAACCACATGGCCGGGGCGCGCCGTGTCGGTGATTTCCAATTCAATTTCTTCCGATCCTGCCTCCGTGGTGACGCGAACTTGCTGACCGTCCTTTAAATTAAGGACGGAGGCATCATTCGGGTGCATGGCCAGCGTACAAGCGCGCTTGCCTTCGTTCCAGGCAGGATCGCGCATCAGCGTGTTGGCGTTCTTGTCGATGTGCTTCCCCGCCATCAAAATGAGCGGATAGCCGGCAGACAGGCTCAGTGCTTTTTCTTCCTTTTCCGCTCTGATACTTTGCAGTTCATCAATCAGCTCCGGAATGTGCAGGTTGATTTTGCCGTCTTCGGTTTTCACTTCCGCAAAATTATTGTCCGGATCGAGCTTTCCCACCCAGATGCCTTCGGGATGATCGATAATCTGCTGAAACAGTTCTTCGCCGAGAGCCAGACCTGATTTGAACCCGGCCTGGACGGCATTTTTATATAATGATTTTGGGGCGGTCTGTAGCATGCCCCACAGCGCTGCCAGATGGACGGAGCCCAGGATCCTGCCCAGTGTCTTCCCCAAAATAAAAGGCATGGCCTTGAGTGCTTTCGGCTCTGCCACCGCATAATCCATTAAAGCTTTTCCAAAGGCAACTCTGCTTTCATATGCGGCCTTGTAGAGACTATCCGGAATCGGCGGAATCAGCCCCAGCTTATCAGCAAGCCGTAAATGAATTTCCCCCAGCTCCAGTGTCTCTCCTTCCGGTTCGAGAATCGGCCGGCGCATCTGGAAATAGATACCCGGATAGGTCATGGGGAAGAATGTGCTATCCCAGGATTCATAACCAGTGCGTGACGGGAGCACATAGTGAGACAACGCGGCGGTCTCCGTCATGGCGACTTCACCCGTCACCAAAAGATCCAACCGCTGAAATGCCTTTTCATAGGCCGTCGTGTCTGCGTACGAGCGTAGCGGATTGGATTGCGTGACAAAAACGGCACGCAACCGCTGGGTATGATCCGAGAGAATTTCTTCCGGCATGACATTGGGAGGGAAGGACCCGCAAACCGGGAAGGAGTTTGTCGTCACAGTGCGCCATACTTTTGAATCCCTTTCATCAGTATGTGGCCCGATCGGCATCAGGTGACCACGAATAACATTACCGCCGGGAACGCAAAGCCTGCCGCATATCGATTGAAGAATAACGATCAGATAGGAATTCAGGCCACTATGGCGTCCCATATAAATACCCAGATCATAGCGCAGGGAAGATTTGCGCGTAGCAAACAGGCGGGTCACTTCCCGCACCTGATCATAATTCAGCTCACAAATTTTTATCGCGGCACGCGTGTCGAAATTCGCAAAATAAGATTTCACCTGATCAAAACCGGATGTGCGGCTGGCCAGATAATCTTTATTGTCCCATCCTTCTTGCAGAATGATGGAAATCATCGCCTTGAGCAAAAGAGCGTCCGTGCCGGGACGGATAGGCAGATGAATATTGGCAATTTTCGCGGTTTCGGAAAGGCGTGGATCAACCACAATCAATGTTTTGTCCGGATCTTTGGAAAGGCGTTGAAGATGGCGGGGCGCCTGGGGGACCTGGTGGCTCTGCATGCCATTCCAACCAAGCACCAAAAGGAGATCGGTATGGTCAATATCCGGCTGATCATGTAGGTATTGCTTCCCGTACGTACGCCCGCAGACCCAGAAAGCCCCAGCAAATTCCTGGGCCAGCGCGCTGTACTGGTATTGTGATCCCAACAAGCGCATCAATCTCACGCCGAAAGCCGCTTCGAAATGGCAGCCCTGCCCGCCGCCGCCCATGTAAGCAAATGAACGCGGCCCGTACTGGTCTAAAATATTTTTTAATTTAGCCGCTATTTCATCAATAGCCTGACCCCAGGAAATGCGTTCGAATTTATTTCCGACTTTTTTAAGCGGATATTTCAGCCGGTCAGCGTTATGCTGATGATAGGCGATGTTCATGCCTTTGCGGCAAACGTAGCCTTCGCTTTTGACGTTGGTCTTATCTCCTCTAACTTTGACAATGCGGTTATTTTCCACCTCGATTTCCAGACCGCAGTTCTGCGCGCAAAGAACGCATCCTGTTTTATGCCATTGCCCCATACTGTACCTCCTTTTATTTTAAAAATAATCGCGTCTTATTTAAGGATGCGCTCAAAAATCATTTTTTTGAAAACTGACAGCGGCTTTGTGTCTTTCACCAGTTTCATGTGCATGATTGCCCCTTCCCAGGCATTAATAATAAATTGCGCTGTCTTTGACGCATCTATATCGGCACCGATATCTCCGTCTGCCCGGGCTTCCCGCAGCAACCGTTCTATGCCTTTCTGCATTTCGGAATAGACTTCGTTTATTTTTTCCCGAAAGTTTGGACTATGATCACTCATCTCCTGCATCAGATTGCCAATAGGGCAGCCACGGCACAAATCCATTTTCTCGAAAAGATCATGATAGGCAGCAAAGAAACTGGAAAGTCTTTTTAAAGGAGGTACGCTAGTGTCCTGAAGGTATTTGTCTCCCATCTCTTGAATGAATTTCCTAAAATATTCTATTACCGAAAGGCCAAAATCCTCTTTACTTTTAAAATAAAAATAAAACGAACCCTTGGGAACACCAGCTGCATCAAGAATCTGCTTGATACCCGTCGCGTTATAACCCTGCGCGTGAATAAGAGCGGCTCCTTTGCGGACAATTTCTTCGCGAGTAGAGCTCTGCGCCATTACTGTCTCTCCCCTGTCAAAAAATTTCATTTACACTATAATAGACCAGTCGTCTATAAGTCAAGGAAATTTACATAAAAATATAAGCATTTGAATTATTTACATCATTTAATTGTCATCTTGATTTTTCCTTGACACCACGGTATTAATTTTTGATACTTTTCATCCAGAAAACAGGAGGAATTATATATGACAAGCGCAAAACTTTGCCGGCAACTGGCGGAAGGAATCGGTGCGGGAGAATCTCCTTTAATTCCAAAAATATTTGAAGCGCTGGTCAACGACGAGGAAGCGAAATTACTGCTTGCCGCTTCACCACCGTCAACCACAGGCGAACTCGCCCAGAAAACCGGTCTCTCTGAAAAAACAATAGAAGCCATGGTGGAATCGCTCTTCAAAAGAGGGCTTATCTTCAAGGCGCGTAAAGGCGAGGAGATAAAATTCTACCGTGTGAAAAGCGTACCCCAAATGCATGATTCCACCAGTCTGACACCGGGCTTGCCAAGAAAAATTCTTGACCTGTGGAAAGCATACATGCAAAAGGAATGGCCAGCATACGGCCAGACAATAACCGACTTTCTTCCCGGCTCTGTCATGCGAGTGATACCGGTTAACGAACGCGTTGATCCCGAATCGCGGATACTCGCTTATGATGATGTGATAAAAATCATTGAAGGCGCCAGAAGCCTTTCCGTCACAAAATGTTCCTGCCGCGTAATTGACGGTTCCTGCGGCAAGCCGCTGGAAGTCTGTATGCAGGTAGACCGCGCCGCCGAATACAATATAGAAAGAGGAACAGGCCGACCCCTCACTAAAAGCGAGGCAATAAAGATAATAAAACTGTGTGAAGAGGAAGGTCTTGTGCATGTCGTCGATAATCGCCAGACCGTGGGACACGTCATCTGCAACTGCTGCAAGGACTGCTGCTTGAACTGGCAGATAATGAAAGGTCCTAAAAAGTGGGTTGCCCCCAGCCGCTTCGTCGCCTTGGTTGATTCCGATTTATGCACGGGCTGTGAAACCTGCACGGAACGCTGTTTTTTCGACGCTATATCCGTGGATAATGATTTGGCCGTTATTCATGAGGAAATTTGCATGGGTTGCGGCGTCTGCGCTGTTTCCTGCCCTACGGAGGCAATACGACTCAAGGAAGTCCGGCCCGCCGACTTCGTTCCGGCTTAATCGAAGAACATCAATCGACGTCCTGCGGGTTTTTAACACGCTTTTTTTACGCTGGGTAAACTAATTTTATTTTTTTTCTCGGACAAAAAAACGACGGAAAAAACCGGCAAGACGCCGGCGGAAAGTTGGGACGCGCTCGCTCCTGCCCAGATAAATGTTGATGTTTTTGAGTGATTCGCGACAGGCATTCTCGCCATTCCTGATGAGATCCGCGGAGCGGGTGAAATCCGACCAATGAAGGTCGCCAACTTCCGGCCGGATGATAACATCCGCACCGGCCAGCTCTGTTTCTTCCAGTTTATTTGCCGCAATTTCTCCCGCACGGTATATAATTTCCGTCGCCGTGTCCACATCCCCGTCCGTAGCCTTGGGCAGGACGCGACCTATCATTACGGCTATAACGATATCCGCGCCCAACCTGCGCGCCGCCCTGACGGGAACGCTGCTGGTAATGCTGCCGTCGGCCAGAAGCATATCTCCCCATCGCACCGGTTCCACCGCCCCCGGAACAGAAGCACTGGCCAGCACCGCCTGACGTATCGATCCTTCGGAAAGAATAACCTCTTGGCCGTTAATCAAATCCGTCGCCACGGCGTGGAAAGGAATGCGGGTATCGCGGATATCAATATCGGGGAGAAGATAATTGACTAACGATTTAAACTCCTCGGAAGATAATATGGACGGTTTCAGAAAAGCGCGCACAAGATAGTAACGATTCATCAGAAACGTCTGCACCTTTTGGAAAGAGGTTTTTCCCGTCGGGGAAAACGACAGTCCGATTGTCTTGAGCGAAGATTTGTCGAATTCGGGACTGCGCAGGTAAGTGTCTATTTTTGTCTGAACTTCCTTGAGTGAAAGGCCGCTGGCATAGGCGCCGCCGACCAAGGCGCCGGCGCTCGTACCCACAATCAAATCGATATCAACGCCTTCCTGTTCCAGAACGCTGAGAACTCCTATATGGGAAAAGCCTCTGGCTCCTCCTCCTCCCAAAGCAAGACCAACTTTTTTTCTACCCGTTTTCATACTATGCCGCTTTCCCGGATACCTCTATTTTAAAAATCTTACCAACATCAATTACCACTGTCAATCCATTACAATTCCTGACGATTTTTCATACGCCGGTCATTATCCGCCGCCCTTCATAATATTGAGGTTCAGCCAAATATTGAGGGCGGGTAAATTATTCGTTTTTTTCGGCCTGCCGCTCGCCCCGCCTAACCACTTATTATATAAGGATTAATTCAAACTTTTATTTTTCCCCGATTTTTGGCAAGTTTTTTGCTTCTCTATAAATAAAAATATTCCAGTTCTCAATATCAAAATGGCTGGCGCTCAAAACAAGGCGACAGCTATGAAAAAGGCCGGAGGTAAAAAACAGCCTGGGTGACAATACGGAAAATATTTTATCGGCAATTACTTAGAAACGGAGACGGCATGTATCGCCCTCTCCCCGCATGCAATAAAAAAAGGGAGGTTTAATGAATCATGGCAATTAACGAAAACAATAATGATTATATTCTTCACCCGCAAATAAAAAATTCCACTGCCGTCGCAATATTATCCGCGCTCATGATTTTTGTGGTTCTGGGTACGATAGCCTTGTTCTATATGCTGTTACCGCCCAAAACCGCCTGCATGCCAAAATCAGCGACAAAATCCCAACATTGGTATGACGAAAAAGAATTTAAGCGGCTGCATAGATATCATGGTTATCCGGCTGTAGTTATTTATGAAGAAGGAAAAGCTCCTTACTTTTACGACAAACGGGGCAGGAAGGCTTTGTTCGTTTATCCAGCAGAAAGAATTCGTCAACCGATAACCAGCGCGCAATAAGCTTTACTCTGGTCGCTTCTTCCGGATTAAATTTATTTAAGGGGAATATCTATTTTTCGTTTAGGCTTTCAGAAGAAATTCTTTCCCCGAATTTTTCAATTTCGTCGCCTATAGCCTGCAGGCTCTTCCCGGCTTCTTCAGTAATCAGCTTACCCTTTTGCTTTAATTTCAGAGAAAGCTCTCTGGACTTTTTCATAGTCTCTGTCGTTTTTTCTTCAACCTTTTGACCGGCCCATATCATGCCTTTTTCCAGATTCTTATTGGCTGCATCAAGAAACTCGCCGGCTTTTACCGCTTCTTTTTTTGCCCACGCTTCCGTCGACTCGATGTATGATTCCTCCGCCAGGACGAAATAGGCACGCGCGAAAACATCTTCAATTTTTTTCACCGATTCTACCGCGCCTTTTTTCACATCGTCAGCCAGTTTGTCCAGCTCCCGCGCCGAATCATCCAGCGCTTTCTTCCCTCTGCTTGAAGCCTTGACTGCTTCCGCCCTCATGTACGCCGCGCCTTTTTTGATTTGCTTTGCCGCGGAATCAATGTTTTTTTCCAGATAATCCTTTTTTGCTTTCTGAAAAGTCTGCTCTATAGATAATGATGATTCAGAAGCGGCGCAGTTTATAATTCCCGCCAGTACCAAAACAAAAGCAAAAATTACCGTGATGCGATTCAATCGATACATTGCGCGTCTCCTTCCCTGATATTCAAAATCAAATCTGCTTATTATTCATAAAATTATCAATAAACCTTTTTTATTTGCTTTGAGAAACTACTTTAAGCAGGAGGGATTACTTGGCGCCTTTCGCTTCTTCTCTGAGCCAGTTTTCCGCCAGGGAAAAACCCTGTTTGGCCGATTCCGTCATCCATTTTCTCCCTCTGATGCTGTCTTTTCCCACACCGCGTCCGGTGTAATACATCTCCGCCAGCCAGTATTGCCCTTCAGCATCGCCCATCTCGGCGGCTTTTTTATAAAAAACCGCCGCCTGCGCGTCATTTTGCGTTACGCCCGCTCCCAGAGCGTAATGGTTTCCAATTAATGTGAACGCATTCGCTACATTGCGCTTCGCGGCTATCTGCGCCCAGTTAAATGAACGGTAATAATCTTTATCGTAGAAAAATATTTTGGCGATGGTAAGCTGAGCCTGGGGATATCCGCCTTCCGCCGACAACGTGAGGCAATCGAACGCTTTATCATCATTTTGTTTAACGCCTCCTTTGCCGAACTGATAAGCGTCGTAAAGTATGTACAGTGCCAGCGTGTTTTCGTTTTTGGCGGCTTTTTGTGCCAGAACCACTGCTTTCTTTTCGTCCTTTGGCACGCCTAATCCTTCATAATACATACTCGCCAAAGCAGCCTGAGCATCAGTATTCTTTTGGGCGGCAAGCGGCTCCAAAATACTGAGCGCGGTCTTATAATCACCGTTTCTCAATGCCCGATACCCCTCCTCTACACTTTGCGCCGCCCACGCATTGTTGAGAACAACCAGCATCATAATTACCGAGATTCCGTAAATTTTGTATTTCATTTTATTTCCCACATTTTGAAGATTTTGCACGCCGCTTCTTACTTCTCTGAAATCTTTATTTAAAGATAACATTTTTTCTTTAATAATATCAAACCATTATTTAATCAACTCAAATATTTCCTCATTTCACAGTTGTTCGATTCCGCTTTTGATTTACTTGACACAGAACTTCGTCATCTTTATAGTTCCTAGAATATAAGGTAATTTGTCATCAAAAAATAACAAGGGGGGAGAAACGTATTGGTTTCGTTAGGCAAGCAGACTTTGTTGCAACTGGCATTTTTCATCATGTCTGTCAGCGTCGCGAATGCGGCTCTTTTGACTCCTTTGTTATTAGATGACAAACATTCTCACAATTTATCCGGGCATCTGGAGTTTCTTACGGACCCAACATGCCAATTGACGGTGCAGCAAGTTGTTGATCGAAGCGATTGGTCTGGACCCGTCCACAAACAGGTTTTGAACTTGGGCATAACAAAATCAGCGGTATGGCTTCGCTTTTTCCTTACTAACCAGGCGAATACCACCCAAAAATTCTACGTATCTTTCGAATACCCGGTAGCGAATTCAGTTACTTTCTACACAAAGAGCCCAAGCGGCTTTTTTGAAGAACAGCATGCGGGGAGTACTATTCCCGCCTCAGGGCGCGTGGTGCCTGACCGGCACTTTTTGTTTCCCCTTTCCATCGAAGCTGGCAAAACAGTTCCGATTTATATGCGAATACAATCCACCTACGGAATGACGATTCCTATTCGGATTTTATCCGATCAGCTCTTGACCGGAAAGCAAGCCGGGATCACGCAATCTACGGGGCATTGTTCGGTTTTTTCGCGTTGGTTCTGATTTATTTCATTACCTCCGACTACTTTCTGCATAGAGCAACCAGCTTCTGGCTCGCCCTCTACAGCGTCCTCTTCAGCCTGCACATGGCAGTAAGAGCCGGTTTCATCCACCTTCTCGTCCCGGACAAATTATTGGGAATCAACAGTCTTTTACATCTAATCATAATAAGCGGACTTTATTTTGCCGGAGCAAAGTTTTTCCGTCTGTTCCTTTCGTTGAAAGATCATTCAAAATTGTCTGATACAATCATGATGGTTTTCCAATATCTGAGCATTTTGTTCGCACTGCTCGCCTTATTCCCCAATCCTTTTCTAACCGCGGTGTCCCTTGTCCTGTTTGTCATAAATCCCATTTTCTCAATCTGTCTTGCTTTCTATTTTTGGCACAAAGGCGTCCCGAACGCCGGGTATTTTGCCGTCGGATGGATAGTCGCGCATTTCGTTTCCGTATATGATTTTTTCCGAATAAACGGCATGTTATCTTATCCGGAATACAACGAATGGCTGATTCCTTTTTCTTTGTTAATCGCTTTTATCTTTTTATCTGTTGCGCTCATCAAACAAAACATCGCCGCACAATTCATGGCGAAAACCGATCCGCTCACGCACCTCGCGAACAGAAGAAAATTCAATGAAGCGCTACAGCTCGAATGGAATCGCTGTCTCCGGCAAAACACACCTTTATCCCTCATTATGGCCGACATGGATTATTTTAAGCAATATAACGACTCTCTCGGCCACAGGGCCGGCGATCAGCTGTTGTGCAGCATTGCCGAAGTACTGAACCGTTACACGCAGCGGCCGGGAGATCTGGCCGCACGGTACGGTGGAGATGAATTTGTCTTGCTTCTTCCCAACATTGACGCCAAAAGCGCCTTCAATCTGGCCGAGACAATCAGACGTGTTATTAACAACAAAATAAATCAGCGCAGCGACAATAACGTTACCATCAGCATTGGAATCGCCACTACAATACCGACAAAAGAAAATAAATCGGAAAAGCTTGTTCTGGATGTGGACAAAGCGCTATACGAAGCAAAACACCGCGGAAAAAATTGCACCGTTGTCAGTACCCCTTCAGGGATCAACATGCCTAGCATATTGTAGACTCCGCTATTTTTTATTTTCGCTTTTACGAAACGCGCGATACTGAAAAAAATCGCTCGTTGGAGTACCTCTTTCTCTCCTGAGTCCAAGGCATCCCTCCTGGAAAAGCGCTCTATTCACCTGATTACTCTGCGGTTGATATCCTTCATGTTCATCCTTATATATCATCGCTTATCTGGATCGGGTCAACGTGGGCTTTGCCACCCTGCAGATGAATGCCGAATTGCATTTAAGTCATGCGGTATCCGGATTCGGCAGCGACATCTTTTTATAGGATCCTTCCTTTTTGAAATTCCCAGTAATCTCATTCTGCACAAGATCAGCGCAAGAATGTGGATTGCCAGGATTATGGTCACCCGAGGTTTGATTGCGTCGTCGATGATGTTTGTTACGGAAGTAAAATATTTTTATGTTTTGCGCTTTTTTTAGGATTCTCCGAGGCTGGTTTTTTCCCATGTATGATTTTATATCTCACATACTGGTTTCCACATAAATATCTGGCACGCAATATCGCTCTTTTTATGACGGCAACGACGCTTGCCGGCGTTATTGGCGGCCCCATCTCCGGCGCACTTCTAGGGAGATACATGGCATTGGAGGATTGTCCGGCTGGCAATGGTTGTTTCTTCTGGAGGGCTTCTGGGTATAGTTGTTTTTTTACCTGCCCGAATAGCCGGAAAAAGCCACCTGGTTTCCTCAGGAAGAAAAAAAGTGGTTACAGTGATAGTTGGCAAGAGAGCAGCGGGAAAAAGCAAAAGAGCCTGAGCAGGGACTTCTTCAATCCATGGCAGCATATGGATGCCGCTAATGCTTGAGAATATTAACAATTTTTAGGCCAATCCCAGGTTTGCTGCCACGTCTTTCATCGCTTCCAAACCCAGCGCAATAAAATCATCCAGGTCCATGCCGATTTCACTGCAGGCTGCTATCTGCGCGCGGTTCGCGCCCGCAGCAAAGCGCTCTTCCTTAAAGCGCTTTTTGATGGATTTGGTTTCGACTCCCGCCAGTTTTTTGTCGGGACGCACCAGCGCCGCGGCAGTGATAAGCCCGGTCAAAGGATCAGTGCAAAAGAGAGCTTTATCCAAAAGCGAAACACAGGGCTCATCGAGCATCTGATTATGTGCTAAAATGGCATGACAGATAGCGTCGCTGGCGCCAAGCTCTCTGGCCATTTGAGCTCCCGGTTTGCCGTGGATTTTCATATCCGCGTTGGTCAGATCAATATCAATATCGTGGAGCAGCCCCGCTATACCCCATTCATCTTCATTTTCCTTGAAGCGCTGGGCCAGCGCCCGCATAATGGCTTCCGTAGCCAGCATATGCTTGATGAGGTTTTCGGTTTTCACGTTTTCTTTGACGGCTTTGAGCGCCACTTCCCGATTCATTTATTGCTCCTTATAGTTGCCAATGTTTCTAATTTCTCGTAAAAAACTTACCTTTCATACCGTTTTTATTCAACATAAATGTTTACCCTAAATTGTTGTTGTGCATTCATTATTCTAAACTAAATGTCAAATATTAATATCATGTTACGGCATTATATTTGCGCGCCCCATATCAATATGCTACTCTTTACCTCGTCAAGAACAAAAATAACATAATAGGAGCCAATCCATGAAAGAAAAACCCGATTATGAAAAATATCCGATAAGTGAAGAAGAAATGGGTAAGCGTTACAAGAACTGGACGGAATCCCTGGCCCGGCAGATGGCCACCTTATTCCGCGTCGGCAGGGAAATCGGCGGAGAAAAATTTATCGAGCGGCTGAAAGAAGAATATTTCAAAGACGGCCAAAAAGGCGCCAAGTTATGGATGAGCCTGACCGGGACAAAGCCGGAAGATTTTCAGGATTGCTCGAAACTGCACAAAGTCCACGACCTCATTGATGATACTTTCGCCAATTTCTGGGATGGATATGTCGAAAACTCTCCTAAAGGATTTGAAAAAGAACTCCAGACCTGTCCGGTAGCCAGGATGTGGTCTCGTGAGCCGGACTTATGCGAGATCCTGCTGGGCGAATCTCTGCGGGGCATGGCGACGTCGCTCAACCCAAATTTCCAAACAACAGGTTTCACAAAACTGCTTACCAAAGGCGATTCCTGCTGCCGTTTCCGCGTGGAGCTGAAAAAATAAAAAGGGAATAAGCATGGCAAAAATTAATACTGTTTTAGGTCCGATTGATCCGGAATCGCTGGGGCTGACTCTCCCCCACGAACATATAATCGCCGCCTATCCCGGCTGGGAATGCGACCCGCTGGCCAGGCAATACAACCAGGAGAAAATTGTAAACAGCTGCCTGAAAAATATTGAGCCGATCAAACAATACGGCGTTAAAACGATAATCGATGCTACGCCCGTTGATTTATCCAGAAATGTTGACGTCATGAAAGACATTTCGGAAAAACTGCAACTTCACATTGTCTGCGCCACAGGCCGGTACACGGAAGCCGAAGGTAAATGGATCTATTTCAAGCGCCGCGCGAATGTTAAAATCGGCGATATCAAAACCGAAATTTATGAAGGTTTTATGCAGGAGATCAATTACGGCATCGGCCAAACCGGCATCAAACCGGGCGTGATAAAAGTTGCGACGGGATTAAGTAGAATTGCCCCTTGCGAGGAGACAACGCTCAGAGCGGCGGCACAGGCCAGCCGTGAAACAGGGATACCTATCACGACTCACACAGAAGACGGGACCATGGGCCCCGAACAGGCAGATTTGCTTATCGGAGAAGGCGTGAAACCGCAGAAAATAACAATCGGCCACATGTGCGGCAATGCTTCACGGGATTATCAGCTTGATGTCTTGAAACGGGGAGTTTATATCGCTTTTGACCGCTTCGGGATTGAAATGAAGATGACGGATAAGACGCGCGTCGCCACGCTTCTCGGTCTGTTGCAAAAGGGCTACGCCAACCGCATCATGATTTCGCACGATTGCATCGCCGCGGTTTACGGTAGAGGCGGTCGGATGCCCATGGAAGAGGCAATCAAGTTCAAAAACTGGTCTTTTACGAACATCTTCACGAATATCCTGCCCGCTCTTAAAACGGCCGGTGTCAGCGACGAACAGATTAAGACCATGATGGTGGAAAATCCCCGGCGTTTTCTCTCAGGAACCTAGAATTCGCGTGCGTCATGTCTTTAAGAGGCGAAACCCCGAAGTAAGCTATTCTCTCTGTCAGTGCGAAAATTGAAACGACGCAGCAATCTCCGAAATCACTTCGCCCGTATTAACCGTCTCGCGATGATGTATCCCCCCTCACTTCATTACGCCGAATAGTGAGGAAGAAGCAATCTCTTATTTTTTCGCCGGGGGCGGAAAGCTTTGATAGGATGTGTCTACCGGTGGCATTTTCACGCAATCCTGAATCAGGGGTAATTTGCCATATATAGAGTTATCCTGCCATCCGTCCATATGCGCGGCGCGCCTTGCCGCCGCCTGAAATTTTTTCCAATCGGCGCTACCGTAAAGGAACATCTCCTGCGCGGCCATCGAACCTTCGCCATGAATCGTATCCACCTGCCAGTGATTGCCGGTAATGTCCTTAATCAGACGCAAAATGCGCAGCCTGTCTTCCGTCGGCACGCCATCTTTGGCCGCCAGATATTTATCTATGAACGGCTGAATCTCCGGATTTTTCCAGTCACGGAAAGCGGGCACGGTAGTAGTCAGCCCGCCGCCTATATCCTGCATGTGCTGGCACATCGTATGGAAGTTGCTCGCGTAAGTCCACTTCGAGGCGTTGATCGCCATCCGGTTGGGCATCATCACATCCATGCCAAATTCAGTCACCGGATCAAGGCAGGCCTGCTTGGCCAGCATCTGCACCGTTTCCGTTATGTAGGCCATCCAGGCTAGCTTCTTGCGCACATGCGGCACATTCTGTACGCCGTTGTATTCAGCAATGAGACTGGCCGCTCCGGTCATCATCTCCAGCGTTCCCGTCATCTTACAGGTTCCGAAAAGACGGTGATAACTAGCAAACGCATAGGCCAGTACCTGGGAATACTGCCACTCGCCGCACATAAAAACGCGTTCCCAGGGAACGAAAACATCGTCAAAAATAATGAGCGACTCTGAAGGCTGCAGATGATCCGAACTGGGATAATCAAACTCGCCTTCCTCTCCGTAAATTCGCGTGTTCGGTTCCACGCCCAGAAGTTTCACTCCCTTTGCGTTGACGGGCACGGCAAAACCCAGCGCGTAATCCTTGTCGGCTTCGCCATGCGTCCGACAGGGCAGACACAAAAGTTCATTGGCGCAGGGCGAGGCGCTGATATGCACCTTGGCGCCGCGGACAACGATGCCGTCTTTTTTCTTATCCACAATTCTCAGATAAAAATCTTTGTGCTGCTTTTGCTGCGAAGGATGAAGACTACGGTCGCCTTTTACGTCCGTAATCGCCCCGGTAAGAGCCAGATCGTTCTTCTGCAGGTAACGCCGGTAATTTTCAACGCGTTCCATGTAGTTAGTGCCCAGCTTTTTGTCCATAACCTGCGCAGCCACGCTGAAAGCAGCCAGGGCATCCGCGCCCATACAGTGCACCAGCACGCCACCGCCTGTCCTCATGCCGACCATGTAGCATTCGCGCCGGCGGAGCATATCCTGCGGCGTTTTGGGAGAAGTGAGCAAAAAATTGATATCTTCGCCGTCCTGATCTTTCGTAACAAACAAATCCCTGAAATCAGGATGATTCGGCAGAACATAATCCATAGTGGCCATCCTGACGATGGTGCTGACCGTCGGATGGGTACGGACATCCTTCACCCTCTCTCCGAGACACCAGACTTCACGACCGTCATTCAAACTTTCCAGATACTGCTCAACTGTTTTGATCATTTTATTTCTCCTCGTAATTTTCGTAATATGCTTTAATAAAATTTTTTGCAGACCGGCACATATCAACCAGAGCGCTCAAAAAATCCAATCATCATGTTTTTTGATATAATATCATGAAAAATGCCTTGAGAATTCCCGGCATTTTGAATATCCATGGCAGCGTCACAATAAGACCTTATCAAAAACTTTCTGGTTTCCGGACGGCTAAGCCAGAATAATGACCTGAGACGGAAAACCGAAACTCTTTCATTTGTAAATGAAAGAAAGCGCACAAAGCCTCGATATGCATTTATTTCCATTTCATCCCTGAGTAGATTTTCTTTACTTCCTCGCGATCTATTTCGCCATTTGCTTTCTTCGGCAGAGTGTCAACAAAAACAACGTGTTTTGGTTTTTTATAGCGGGCGATTTTAGAAGCAACAAATTCTATCAGTTCCGTGTCTTTCAGCTCGGCTCCTTTCTTGAGGACACAGACCGCAAGAACAGCTTCTCCCCATTGGGGATCGGGAACACCGATTACTGAAACTTCCTTTACGTTGGCGTGGTCAAGAACGGCTTTTTCTACCTCGGCTGGATAAACGTTTTCACCACCTGGTTTTATCAGTTCCTTTTCAGGATTCCTGCCACAATAATAAAGGTAGCCTTCCTTGTCTAGCCGCCCGCGGTCACCCGTATGATGCCAACCGTTGCGGGAAGTGTATGCTGTTTCCTTTTCCATATTCAAATAACCGAGGAAAACAGAAGGCGAACGTACACATATTTCACCCTGCTCCCCCACGGGTACTTCCTGATCCAAATCATCAAAGATTGCCACCCTCGTCATTATGCCCGGGCGCCCTATGCTGCCCGGTTTATCTTTGACGTCACATCCGGAAATGGGCATGGCTTCCGTTTGTCCGTACAAACTGTAAAAAGTTGCTTGGGGATTTCTTTTCAAAAACTTTTCGATAGTGTCCGGACTGTCCATCCCGCCCACACCACGCAAACTTGACGCGTTAATTGATTGCTTTTCCTGAGCATCCAGAATCGCAGCCAACATCGGAGGGAATGTTCCAAAAAAAGTGCCCTGCTCTTTCTCCAGCTGTTTTAAAACCATAACCGGGTCAAAGCGATCCATTATCACATTTCCTCCGCCCTGATGCATGACAGCTATGCTCATGGAAAATCCTCCTATATGGAAGAGGGGCAAGGTACCCACATGACAATCTCTGCTCGTAAGCTCAAACATGTTGGCCATTTGCAAGCCGACCGCGAGTATATTGCTCTGGCTCAATACACAGCCCCGCGGCTTTCCGGCCACAGCGGCTGTATGGATAATCATGTAAGCCTGATTACTGCCGGGGAACATCATTTGCTGCATCGCGCAATCATCAGCGGACAACAGTTTCGCAAAAGGGATAAAGTCCCCTTCGTTTTCCTTCAGTTTAAAGACATAAAACTTCTGAATTGACGGGACTGCCGAAGAAACCTTATAAGCGATATCTTTATAATCGTTACTGCTGAAAAAAAATTTCGGTTGTGTGTCTTTGAGAATATATTCGATTTCGCCTTCGCCCAGTCTGAAATTGACCGCCACCATCACGGCGCCAATTTTCGCCGCCGCGCCACTCAATATCATAAAATCTTCGCAGTTGCCTGATAAGATCGCAATTCGATCACCTGTTGCGAGACCCTCTTTAATAAGACTCGCAGCGCATTGATCACTCAGCTCTTGATACTCAAGAAAAGAAATGCGTTTGTCTCCGTAGATTATCGCGCTTTTCCCGCCGTACAAACCGGCATTTCGGGCAATCATATCATAAATTGTAAAATCACTTTTCCACATGATCAAACCTCTCAATGAAATTTAGTGAGATTGTTATTTCGGTTAAAATCTCTTAAACCTACTCATTGTGTTAAAGCAGTGCACGGAACTATTGCCATAAAATTATACATTATCAGGCTCGTGACCAATAATTACGAGATGGTATATCCTCCGTCAAGATACAAAGTTTGACCTGTCATATAGTCTGATGCTTTGGAAGCAAGATACAGCGCAAGTAAGCCCACCTCCCGTGGTTCTCCGAACCTTCTCAGCGGAACTGACCGCAGATAGCCCTGGCTCATTTCCTCGTTTGAATGAATTTTTTCCAGCATTGCTGTTATCACGCCGCCGGGGCCAATGCAATTTACATTTATGTTGAATCTCGCCAGTTCATTCGCCAGGCTTTTGGAAAGCGCAACGACTGCCGCTTTCGTCGCCGGATAAACACCTTGCAACGCCGTGTATTTAACAGCAGCGGTTGATACGATATTGATGATTTTTCCTTTTTTGTTTTGAATCATGCCGGGAACAACCAGTCTGATCAGGTCGTATCCTCCCTTCACGTTTGTGCCCCAAAGCCTGTTCCATTCCTCGTCAGTCAACGGCTCGTTTAAATCAGGAATCGACTTGGCAATTCTCATTTTTTCAGCTCCGGGTATAGGAATTGTCATCTTCATAGAACCCAAACCCGCGTTATTAACAAGAATGTCTATTTTCCCATACGCCGCAAGGGTTGCATCCACCAACCTTCTCAAATGCTCCGGATTATTAACATCCGTAGGCATGGTAACACATTTGCGTCCCTGCTTCATTACTTCTTCCGCCGTTTCCGCCAATTCCTTTGTCGTTCTGCTTGCGGCGGCAATATCAGCGCCGGCTTCGGCGAAAGTTGATGCTATGGCCCTGCCGATACCCCGCCCGGCTCCCGTTATCAGGGCAACTTTATCTTCGAGACTAAATTCTTTCAGCATATTTCAATTCCAAGTCTTGTATTGGCAAGAAAATAATTACCAGCGATCAGATGAGGCAGCAAATCTTTATCAGTCGAATTAAATTTTAATTACTTTATAGCCAGCGTTTCCGACGTCTGTAGTGCTTAATATCCCGATAACTCTTTCTCTGGCCGATGGTTGACAAACCCAGATAAAATTCTTTTATATCTTCGTTTTCCCGCAGCTGGTTGGCAGGACCATCAAGAACAACACGTCCGTTCTCGATCACATAACCGTATTGCGCCACACTTAAGGCGGCTCTTGCGTTTTGCTCGACCAACAAAACGGAAGTTTTTTCATTTTCGTTGATCTTTTTTATAATTTCAAAAATTGTATTGACCAGAATAGGCGCCAAACCAAGAGAAGGCTCGTCAAGCATTATTAATTTAGGATGGGCCATCAACGCACGACCAATACCTATCATCTGTCTTTCTCCGCCCGATACATACCCGCTTGTAGATTTTCGCAGATCCCCTAATTTAGGGAAGTAGTTATAAACCATTTCCAGATCATGTTTAATAGTGCTGCCCGATTTTAATACCGCTGCTCCTGCTTTTAAATTTTCTTCTACAGTCAAATGCTCTAAAACGTGTCCACCTTCCATAACCTGAATGATTCCCTTGCGGGCGATATTTTCTGGATTTAACTTATGAATTATTTCCCCGTTGAATTCAATGCTACCGTCGGTAACTTCACCTTCTTCTGACTTCAGCAAACCGGATATTGCTTTTAGAGTGGTGGATTTTCCCGCACCATTTCCCCCCAGCATTGCTATAATAGCACCATCAGGAACTTCCAAGGAGATTCCCTTGAGCACCAGAATAACTTTTGAATACCTTACCTCAATATTGTTTACCTTGAGCATGGCAGATCTCCAATACACCTATTCCGATGCTGGGGGGGGTATTACTTCCCCCCAGCATTCAGTACAAAAATTTTATTAGCTTTAAACTCTTTAATCCTCCAGTCCACGAATACCTGCCAAAAATTTCTTAATGTCTTCACGTGTACGTGGAAGAATCAACGTTGCATACATTCTAGTTTTAAGAACGTTATTCTGATTATATGCATCCATCTGATAAGTCAGATAACATTTACCACGTTTAATGTATCTGTCATGCGGCTTTATTTTGATATGAATGATTTCTCCTACCTTAAACCCTTCATATATTTCGATGACCTGACCAGGATTTCTTGCCCCCGGTGTTCTAATCCAATTGCCTTTTCCTTCGACGCCGACACACCAGAAGCAGATGGTGGTGCTAAATAGCGGATGGGCAACCAAGCCACCGTAAGGTGATTTTTTCGCATACTCTTCGTCAATCATCAATGGATTGTCATCCCCTATTGCCTCTGCATAATATTTGAGATCTTCAGCTTTAATTTCAAAAGTATTTTCACCATCTACCTCTTTCAAATTGCTAAAATCTATTTCATCCCATGCCTCATACTTATCAGCCTTCGTGAAGAAATCTGTACTAAACACACGCTGCTTTTCTGTTTTAAAATTCTTTGTAAAATGGGTTTTACTCATTTTATCTCATACTCCTTTCAAATATCAGTTCGCGAAATAAACATTCTGGTTAATCTGGAAAAACAACTTCATACTCGCCCACAGCCAGCACATCGCCGTGCTGATTCTCGGCTTTGACCTCAATCACAACAAAATTTTTACCTTTGCAAATGAAGTGTTTTTCAGCAACACGACCCGTGCACTTTACTTCCCATCCCTGCTCTACAGGACGTGTGAATTTAGAAACAATTTTTCTAATTTTTAACATCGAGGGTAGAGCCCATGATGTAACCACAGAAGTCATGTAAGACATGGTCATCATACCGTGACCCACCGTCTTAGGAATTTTGAATGGTTGTGCGGTCTTGACCCATTCCGGATCATTATGAACAGGATTATAGTCAAAGGACGCAACCGAGTATTTCCAGAACGTTTCCTGATCTACCTTTCTTGTCAATGATGGAAGGACATCTCCATCTTTTACCGATTCAAATGTTACTTTATTCACTTTTTACCTCCATTAATTTATTTTAATTTTTTCACAAACTTCATTCGCGCCACAATAATGTCAGCTTGCGCGTTTTTTTGGCGCTTCTTCTCCGCGCGTTTTCTAAAAGAAAGGATTGACGAAGCAAAATCCCTTATTTGCCGCTTTCTGCCTTAAGTTTCAGGTTATGCGGTACAACCATCCAGTCCGCAACCGGTTTTATACTGCCATCCTTATTTAACCTGGAAATCTTCGCCCATTTATTACCCCGCAGGTCACCTTTTGTATATGTTATTTCTTTATATATACCCATCGCGGTAAAATCTTTTATTTTCATGAATCCATCCATTATGGATTTACCGTCCATTTTTTCATAACCGACTGTTTCAATAGCATTCTTAACCGCCTGTTCCCAAACCATAGCGGCGCCAACAGCGGCAATATAGGCATACGGTGGCGTTGGCCCCCGCTTAGCGTATAACTTATATGCCAGTTGGATACCGGGAACGTCTTTTTCCCACCATGAACGCGCAACCTCAATCCCCATATAGCCGTCATACGCTTCCGGCGGAACTGTTTGCGTTATAAGAAATGAATTAAAAACAAAATTAACCTGAGGTATCTTTATTCCCAGTCTTTGTTTATCTCTCAAAACAACCTTAATTTGACCAGGCATAAGTGTATCGAAAACGAAGTCAGGTTTCTTATCCCTCGTACGAATCAACAAATCGCTTGTATCTGTCGGGAGCAGAGGAACATATTCCGTGCCTACAATTTCAATTCCCTTCTGCTCACAGTACCATTTGGCCATTTCCGGGGAGCGGCCTGATGCGTAATCGCCCAGAAGCAGTGCCAATCTTGGTTTTCTTTTTTCCTTCCAGTTGGCCATAATCCAGTCCGCCGTTACACATAATGCGTCATCATAAGGTGACATCGTCGCGATGACCCATCCGGGGGGATACAAAGCAGGTCCATGACCGGTTATCATGAGAACGGGAATTTGGTCCTTCTTAAACTGTTCTTTAAGCGCCTCAATTCCGCCGGAAAGAGAGTCGAAAGATATCGCCGTGTTTTTGCGATCTTTAATCCGCGTGTAGGCAGATCTTATCAGGGGCAATTGATACTTTGTGTCGACAAGCTCCACATTCACTTTATGGCCATTGATGCCACCCTGTTCATTCCGCCAGTTAAAATAATCCTCTACCGCCCATCCAAGAGGCGCAGCTTGCGCGTTTATAGGTCCGGTTAGATCTGTGACATAAACAAAATTAATAGGCCCTTTTTCCTTAGCTATTGCCGCATTAAAACTGGAAGTTGAAATTAATGCCAACAACACAAACAAAACAACAAATAAAAGATTTTTTGCTTTCATATTCTTTCTTCTCCTTTCTTTTTTTACTAATAAGAGAAAGGCCACAGACGGTAAGAATCTTTCAATATTTCCCACCTGTGAGCTATCCCTCTAGGTTCAAACGCAAGAAATAAAATTATCGCGACACCAAAAGACATTTCGACGAGCGAGGCCGATATCTGAGCTCCGATTTGCGGAACAATAGAAGAAATGAAAGGGCCGGCCACAAGACAGATTTCGTTAAGCAACTTGATAAATAAAGCTCCGAAAAATGGTCCCAGAGTGCTTCCCAGTCCTCCGATAATTAGCATCCCCATTTGCCATATTGAATTCATGAGGGTGAAATCGTCCGGTGAAATCACCCGGGCATAAGCGGCCCAGAGAGCCCCGGCAAAACCCGCATAAAAGCATCCCAAGAAAAAGGCCAGCAGTTTATACTTATACAAATTTATTCCCATCGCTTCGGCGGCAATATCGTTGTCCCTGATCGCGATGAAGGCTCTGCCGAACTTGCTGCGCAACACGCTTTTGGAAAAAAAAGTTGTCATAATCAGCAATGTTATAATCAGATAGTAAAAATGAGTTTCAGTCTCGAATTTAAATCCTCCCAGCGTAAATTCCGGCACCTGCAAAGCGATTGCGCCACCCGTGATTTCGGGGAAAGGAGTCTTAATTAAATAGATAATGATAAACTGCGCGGCAATGGTTGTCAGGGCCAGATAATAACCTTTGACTCTGAGAGAAGGCAAGCCGAATAAAATTCCGATAAGACCGGCACACAGAGCGCCGATAATCATGCAAAGCCAGAGAGGCAGCCCAAATTGTGCCGCTAAAATCGTTGATGAATATGCGCCCACGGCCATAAAGGCGGTATGACCAATTGATATCTGTCCGCAATATCCGCTCAATATATTCAATCCCTGCAGCGCGATGATTGTTACTGCCGTTGAATTGATAAAAGTCAACCAGAACTGATTTTTGAAGAAAGGCAACGACAAGAAGAAAGCGATTAAAGCAATCATGCCTATGACATGATACTTTGTTCTAAAAATCTTCATGTCTTGAACATAGTTGACATCAAATACTCCCGATTCTCTTCTCATTTTTAAACCCTCTCAATTTTTTCCAGTCCAAAAAGTCCATACGGCTTATAAATTAAAACCAGGACCATTATGATATAAGGGATAACTTCTTTAAGGCCGTGTCCGATATAACCGCCGGTAAGCGCCTCGGCAACTCCCATAATCACTCCTCCCAGAATGGCTCCTTTGAAGGATTCCAGTCCACCCACAAGAGCTGCCGCCATGGCAATCAAACCTATCTCCGCCAGCCCGAAATCTATGCCGCGCATGTATCCCAGCAAAAATCCACCCGTCGCCGAGACAATCGCGGCGATGGCCCACGACTGAGCAATAGCCAGCGTTACTCGTATTCCCATACTCTGCGCCAGTTGGTGGTTTTCCGCGGCGGCTCTCATATGGAGGCCGGTACGTGAATAGAGGAAGAACCAGCTTAGCACTAAAACAAGAAACAAAACAAATACCAAACTCCAAAAAGATACATTGGAAAAGGGAATGCCAAAAATATTAATCGTGGTTTCGGTTATGATAGCGGGAAATTTTATGCCGATTTTTTCCGACCATAGAAGGATGGCCAACCCCCGCAGAAAAACCGCAATTCCCATTGTTACCATAATGGTTGCCAGTATCGGTTGTCCTATCATTCGGCGAAGAGGGAATCTTTCCAGCCCGTAACCTGCCAGGCTCACAACAAAGAACACGACCAGCATACCCAACCATACCGGCATATTAAAATAACCCAGAACAACCCACATCAGATAGGCTCCGACCATAACCATTTCGCCCTGGGCAAAATTAAAAATCTGCGAAGATTTATAAATAAGAACAAATCCCACTGCAATCAGCCCGTAAATGCAGCCCACTGTAACGCCTGTAATGAATAATTGAATAAAAGTCTGCACAGTTTTCCTCCTAGGGCTTCCATATTTTGATATGTGTTTTCATTATGGTCTGTCTGCCGTCCTGATATTTCACCACCGTCTCAACTTCGGCGCCGCTTTCATCATTATAAATAGCTTCGACCAAATTATGGTAACGTTCTTCCATAAAGCCCCTTCTGATTTTTCTTGTTCTCGTTAGTTCTTCTTCGTCCGGATCGAATTCCTTGTGAAGCAGAACGTATTTTTTAACTTTAGTTTCATCCGGGAATCCTTCATTTACCCGCCGAATGTCCTGTCCGATGAGACCGGCAATCTCCTTTTTTTGAGAAAGATCTGTAAATGTTGTGTAGTTGATATGATGCTCTTCAGCCCACTTACCCACGTTGGCAAAATCGATAATCACGATAACCGAAATGTAATCTCTCTTTTCTCCAAGAGACATGGCGTCTTTGATGTAAGGGCTGAATCTCAGGCGTCCCTCGATGTACTGTGGCGCATACTTGGTGCCGTTGGAAAGCGTGCTCATATCACTCAGGCGATCCAGAAAAATCAAATGGCCCTTTTTATCGATGAACCCGGCGTCACCTGTATGAACCCATCCATCGATAACCGTCTCTTCGGTTTTCTTCTGGCCTTTGAAATACCCGCAGAATATTTGCGGTCCTCTAACCAGAATTTCCTGCTCGTCTGATATTTTAACTTCAGCGCAGGATGCAATATTGCCCAATGTTTCGAAATAGATTTCGTTAGAACGATGGCCGGCAACAAGTCCTGCTTCCGTGCTTCCGTAAATCTGTTTTAAGCGAACACCCAGGGCGCTCCAGAAACGGAAGGTGTCAACGCTCATTGCCGAACTGCCGGTTGTGGCTATCCTGCATTTTTTTAAACCGAAGTTCTCTCGCAAAGGATAAAGGACAAGCGCGTCAGCCAGAGCAATAAGGAATTTCCAGAGGGGATTTGCCTTAATATTTTTCTCAATAAAATCCACTCTTCTGTAACCGATAGCAAGACATATTTTGTATAAGAGCCTGTTGATATACGCGGCTTCGCTTATTCTTACCTGTATTGTTCTGGCCATATCTTCCCATTGCCGCGGCCCGTAGCTTACGACGGTGGGACCGATTTCCCTCATATCTTCCTGCACCGTCTCCGGTTCTTCGGCAAAGTTGAGAATCACCGGGCCCTTAAGGTGTGCCGCCGTAGCCCAGGCTTCTCCTATCCAGGCAGCAGGCAGATAGGAAAACAGATTGTCGTCATGCGCCAGGGCATTGAATTCCAGAAAGGCCGTTCCCGAATAGATTAATGTTTTATGAGAAACCATTCCAGCTTTCGGTTCGCCGGACGTGCCCGAAGTATAGTAATAGGCGGCGATATCATCTTCTGATCCCATCCCAACGCTTTGCATAAAAGCATCAGGATGGGTCTTTTCATATGCCTTACCGAGCTCTATCGCTTCAGCATATGACAGAAGGAGGGGATCGTTGTAATGTCTCAGACCTCTTGGGTCCCAATAAATAACCTTTCTTAGACCAGGCACCTTGTCTTTGATTTCCAAGAACTTATCAACCTGTTCCTGATCATTAGCAATGGCATAAGAAGATTCCGAATGGCTGACCATAAATTGAACCTGTGCCGGAACCATATCGGTATATATTCCAACTGATATCCCGCCGGCGGCCTGCACCGCAAATTCACCCCAAAACCACTGAGGTTCATTCTCGCCGATGATTGAAACTTTTTCTCCGCGTTTCAGACCCAGATGCATCAGGCACAGGCACAGATATTTTACGTTTTCATAGCTATCCCGCCATGTGTATTCCTTCCATATTCCAAAATCCTTCTTTCGCATGGCAACATTTTCCGGCCATTTTTCATACTGTTTTAAAAGAAGCTTAGGGAAAGTATTCTGATTATTCATTCTGCAATCCTCTGAAAGTTACTGGCCCAGATAGGCATTTATTACTTTTTTATTCTTGACAATTTCGTCGGGGGTTCCTTCGGCAATCTTTTTCCCAAATTCCAAAACCATGACACGGTCGGAAATATCCATAACCACGCCCATGTCGTGTTCGATTAGTATAATGGGGATTTGTTTGTCTTCGAATATATCGATAACAAAACGAGCCATGTCTTCTTTCTCTTCAACATTCATTCCCGACATCGGTTCATCAAGTAACAGCAGTTTAGGTTCAACAGCTAACGCGCGCCCCAATTCCACTCTCTTGCGCATCCCATACGGCAGAGAGCCGACTATCTTTTTTCTGACAGGCTTAATTTCCAAAAAATCGATAATCTGTTCCACAATTTCCCGGTGATAAATTTCCTCATCGCGCGCCTTGCCGAAATGGATGCCGGAACGTATAACGCCGGTTTTGAAATGCGCATGACGCGCCGCCATGATATTATCCAGCGCCGTAAGACCATTGAACAGTTCGATGTTCTGAAAAGTCCGCGCTATTCCTTTCATGGTTCTTTCATAAATCGGCGTTGTGATTAAATCCATTCCGTCAAATGACATATTTCCTCCCTGCGGTTTGTAAAAACCGCTGATGCAATTCAGGAGACATGTCTTGCCTGCGCCGTTTGGACCGATTATTGCCAATATTTCATTCTTTGTAACTTCAAAACTCACATCGCTAAGGGCCGTCAAACCACTGAATCTCAGTGTAATGTTATTGACAATAAGCTGTGGCATCTTAAACCTCTTATAATTACTTTTTTATTTTTAATATTCCGTGAAAAGCGAGGTGAATCGTCTGATTAATCGCCTCTTTCTTGGAAATAGTCCCTCTTTCATCAAACCAATATCCCATCCAATGAATCATTGACATAATTTGGAATGACGCAAGATTAATATTTATTTTTGTGTTTCTTTCTGGAACATGTTTTAATCGATCTCTTATTAGTCTGAATATCGCTCTTTCTTTTTCCGTCAGTATTTTCTTTTTCGCACCTGTGAGCTGATGCCTCTCGCGCAAAATCAACAAGCTTACTTTAATATTACTCAATAGCTCATCGGCATATTTTCTTATTAACTTTTCGAAAGTTTCTTGCGGGTTCAACCGTTCTTTTAAGGCGGAGGCGAGACTTTTTTCCAGACGATTAAAAAAACTATCGGTATTACTTAACAGAATGTAAGATAGTAACTCTGATTTAGATTTGAAGTAATGATAGATACCGGCTTTGCTGAATTTACCTTTGGTCGCGATGTCCTGAAGTGATGATTCCTTATAACCCAGAGCTGAAAAAACATCTATAGCTTTTTTCGCTATATAATCTTTCTTCGCCGTGCGTCTCTTTTCAATCATTTACTCATGCTCCTTTTGCTGTTTGTTCTCGATCTGCTACTCACAAACAAAACAATCGGGCTACACATTCGACCGGCTAGCCGGTCGAATGTGTAGCTTTTTCAAAGAGGTTTGTCAAGACATTTTTATTTTTTTCTTAAAATACAAATTAATATTATGCGGTTATCAGACCGCCACCGCCTGGTACACCGCAGCATTTTTTTGAACGTGTTGCCAAAACGATTGATGTGGGAAAACGGAAAAAGAAAAAATTGTTTTCTATGATTTTAACCACAAGGAAACTGTGTCTGTGACAGCGTTGGTTAACAAAGTGCAGGCCGGTCTTTCGCCAACGCGCGGAATATTTTGAGCACCGCTGCATTCCAACAGCGCATCAGGTTTTATCTACGCGGTTTTCAGAAAACGCCATCCCGCTCATTGTCTTCCGCTGCGCCATTGCTGATAACAACGCACACAGGCATACGTTCGCATCGCTCTTTCGGATGAATCGAAACATGGAATGCGCGCATCACACAATTCAGAAATGTGAGGAACGTCGACTCCGGGAAGTTTAACCATAAGTATGGCTTTCCCGGACCGTTTTCTGGCTTCAATAATCGCGTCCGCGCAAATCTTGTTTGCTTCCGGGTTCAACCACGCTCCTACTATTACAAGAGCATCCACGGCAGGGTCATCAACTACAGATTGAATGCTCTGAATGTAAATGCCTATATCCAGTGACGCGGCGAGGCTGACATCTACCGGGTTACGTATACTTGTTCCCACCTGCGGTACGATTGCAGCAAGAGTAGCAACCGTGTCCGAGGAAAGTTTTGCCATCTGAAGGCCGTTATATGCGCATGCCTCGGCAGCGGAAACAGCCAATCCTCCGGCGCTCGATATTACGGCAATTCTCCCGCCAAGATGCTCCGGCAGCATGGCAAATCCCATAAGCGCGTCAAGCCAGGCTTCAAATCCTATCACAGAGACGACACCGGTTTGATTGCAAACGCCCTCCCAGACATCTGCCGCGCAGGCCAAGGCGCCCGTATGAGAAGCTGCGGCTTGAGCGCCCGCGGAAGTTAATCCTGTCTTCCACATAATGACGGGTTTTTTTAGCGACGCCGTGTAAAGGGCATCAAAGAAACGCGCGCCGTCTTTTATCCCCTCGATGTAGGCGCCTATCAATTGCGTTTCTGCGTCCTGTGCAAGATAAAGAAGAAAATCGGAACTTGTAAGGTCGCATTCATTACCCAGATTTACAGCTTTGCTGAAGCGAATCCCCCATTTCGGGCCGACGTAAGAAATTAACTGGGCCAGAGACCCGCTATGAGATACAAGCCCTACCGGACCAGGCTCTTTAGTCAACTGAGGAAAGAAGGACAATCCGGAGCGCGGCGCGTATATGCCCACGCAATTAGGTCCAATGAGCCGCATTCCCGACGAGCGGGCGACTTCAACCAACTGTTTCTCGTAGATGTGTCCTTCTTCGGTACCTGTTTCCTTGAAGCCAGCCGTATACAGTATGGCTCCCTTAACTCCTTTGGCGGCACATTCCTTGAGCGTGGAAAGCGCCTGGTTTTGAGACACCAGAATAATGGCCAGATCAACTGCTCCGGGAATAGCCGTAACATTTGGATAGGCCTTGAATCCGTCAATCTCATCGGCATGAGCCGACACGGGATATATTTCACCGGGGAAGCCTTGATCCAAGAGTGAAACAAAAAAAAGTTTGCCCGTTTTCATGCCACGGGGAACGCCAATGATCGCCACGGATCGGGGATGCAGGATTTCGTCTATGCTCTGTAACAGTTGTGTATCAGGAATCACGATTTATTCCTTTCATGCGTCTCATAAAAGCCACAAGTGGTTTCAATAAAATATTCTAAAACAATACAGATTTTGATTTTCATCTTCCATCACGAAGCGATATTATCTATCTACCAGTCAATCAACAATTATCCGGCAATCATGACAAATTCATGATTCCAACTGGATGATTAAAAAATATCATTCTGGGTATATGTGCATACATATCATTAAAAATCGGTCTTTTGTATACATAAATTATTGTTACGTCGTAATAAATCATGCCAAAACGAAAAAGCGGCAAACAAAGAACATTGCAAAATCGTCGCGCCATGTTCATCTCCCCTCTCCTTTTAATCATCCAGGTAAGATTTCCTTGACAGCCTCCGGCTCCTTCCCTATACTTCTACCACTCAAATAGGTAATTCCTATTAACCCCAATTCAAAGGAGATAATCTATGCGAACAAAAGAACAATATTTCGAGGGGTTGAAGAAGCTAAAAAACAATCTCTATCTCAACGGACAGAAGATTAACCGTCTGGATGACGTTCTGGAACAGGCCCGAAACGTTATCGGCGTCACTTTTGACCTGGCCCATGACCCCGAAACGAAAAACCTGTGCACCGCCAAAAGCCATATCACAGGTGAAACCATTAACCGTTTTACCCACATCCATCAAAACGTGGAAGACTTGCACAAAAAGCAGGACATGACCCGAATGTTGGTGAACCGGGTTAGCCAGTGCATCGGCCGTTGCATGGGCGTTGACGCCATCAATGCGATCAATGCCGTGTCTTACGAAGCCGATAAAATGAACAACGGCAAAACAGAATATTACAAAAACTTTCTGAAGTGGCTGGAATATTTCCAGAAGAACGATCTGGTGGGCTGCTGCGCCCAGACCGACGTCAAGGGCCTGCGCCTTTTGCGCCCCGCCGAACAGCCGGACCCGGATCAGTATCTCCATGTGGTTGAAGAACGGCTTGACGGCATTGTCGTGCGCGGCGCGAAAGTCCACATCACGTTTGCTTCGGTCGCGGATGAAATTCTGGTCGTTCCAACCCGTTCTCTTACCAAAGATGAAAAGCAATACGCCGTCGCGTTTGCACTCCCGGCGGATCATGAAGGCGTCAAACAGGTCCTCTCGCCGCACAACATGTACAACCGCAAGCATTACAAACGTGGTTTCGACTGGGGCTTCGTCGACTCTTATATCATATTCGACGACGTTTTCGTTCCTCGCGACCGCATCTTCTTAAACGGCGAATATCAGCACGGCGGAATCTGCGCTTTGCTGTTTGCCCTTTTCCACCGTCACAGCTATTCCGGCTGCAAACCGGCCGTGGGCGACATGCTGATTGGCTTTGCCTCGATGGCCGCGGAAATGAACGGCATTGAAAAAGCGCCGCATGTGCGCGAAAAAATCTCCGAGCTCATCAAGATTACGGAACTGGGCTACGCCGCGGGTTTCACCGCCTCGGCCATGGGCAAACCGCAAGTCTATATGCCCGGCGTGGGCATGGTTCCCTACGGACCCGGCGCCTGCATTCCGAATTCCATTTACGCCAATGTGGGGCGCTGTCTGACCGGCGAAGCGGTCTTTCATGAACAACAGATTCTGTGCGAACTGGCCGGCGGTATGCCCGCTACCTTCCCGCATGAAGGTGATCTGGTCAACCCGGAAATCCAGGAGCTCCTGAAAAAATACGTGAAACGCAATCAGGAAATTCCCGTCGAAGACCAGATTAAATTCTGGCTGCTCTTTGCCGATTACACCAATTCGGCAAGCTCCGGCGCCATTTCCTACGGCGCGATGCACGGCGGCGGCTCGCCCATCATGGAGCAGATCGCCATTTACACCCAGTATAATATCGATGCCTGTAAAAACATCGTGAGAAGAATCGCCGGCATGCCGTTGATTGAAAAAAAGAAAAAGAAATAAGCAAAACTCGAAAAAATAAAAAAGGCGTCCTTCAGGACGCCTTTTTTATCATGGCTTGAACATTGACGATACGGTTATTCTGATATTGATGCTTAAAGACCCGTTCCTCTATTCACCCTTCACCGCAGACTTAGTGCTGCCGCACCGCGGATGAACTTTCTCTTACGGTTGGGGAGTGAATTGAATCTGGTAATAAGGCCAGATAACCTCTTCAGGAAAACCGTTTATTTCGTCGCACAGAGCCGCCGGCATTTGGAGGGCCAACATCAACATCGTCGGCTCCGTGACGGGTGGGGAAAAAGGCATGTCCACATCTTTTTGCACCACCCAGCGGTAGGGATCCAGGCTGCCGAATAAATAATCTTTGAAGGCTTGTTTCTGCGCGGGCGTGAGTTCCGGCAGGTAGTTGGCGATTTGCGCCACGGAGGTGTCCACGGGAACCCAGCCGTAATTAGGCAGATAGAACTCCGCCCAGAAATGACCGCCTTCCATGCCGGGAAACAACTGATAACCGCCGGACGCGCGCGCGGGAATGCCCAGGGCGCCGCACAGCGCGGCAAAATACATGCTTTGCGCGCCGCAGTCTCCAAAGCCGTGTTCGTGAACGTAAACGGACGCGGGGATGCCCAGCGATTCAACTGCGCCGTACGGCATGTGGCTGTATGTCACCTGCTCCACAATGTAGTCATAAATCAGGCGCGCGGCACGGTAGGGATTTTGCTCCGAGCCGACAATCTGCCTTGCCTTGTCGGAGATTTCCGGCGTGATGCGAATGTTTTTCCGCGAAGCGGTGAATTCGCGGTACAAATCGCTTGATTTATCGTAATCGCCCACATTATTGGGGTCAATCATGGTGAATCTTTGTTCGTAGTGCTTAAATTTAAACCGAATCGTAATGTTCAAATCTCCGGAAAGACCGCCCAGCGGGACTTCCAAATAAATGTCGCCCAAATTGCCGCCGATTGTCGCGGGGTTGACCACATAGCTTGCCGGCTCGACTGAGATGATTCCAACCTCGGTCTGGGAATCGATGACAATAGGCACCGGCTGCCATATCTTCAACAAACCATCGGCAGGCAAAAGATTTCGGGGAACAGCATAGGTTGCGACCGCCTCGTAGGATATCGGATTGATGTAAGGCGAGCCCGATGTGGGGCCCGGAATATTGACGAAAGGCGCTATCGCCAGATAGCCTAACCGATTTCGGGCTATCACGGCGGGAAGCTGCTGCATCAGCGTGAGGTCCAGATGAATGACCGTATCCATAAAGTCGCTGTAATAATATCTTGAACCTCCCATGTCCAGATAGGCGATTCGGGAAATCAGATTATTTATCTGTTCTTCGGTTATCGTAAACGTTTGAGCAAGCGTATCCCGGATATCCTGCTCGGTGGCCGCAAAATCCTGAACAATAAGAAAAGTTCTTTTCCAACCGAGGCGGCAATCCCTGATAAGGCCTTCATGTCCTTCCTGTCGCAGAAGGGGAAGCGCCTGCTGATAAAGACTGAAGGCTGATACATAGTCGCCGGAGATTTCCTTGGCTACTGCTCTCAGATAAACATTCTGGCCGGTTGTTCCGGCTTCGTTTCCGGACGAACAGGCCGCCATCATGAGCGCGATAAGACAAAAAATCCAAAGAAGTGCTTTTTTCATTGCTTCATCCTTTTTTAAAAACTGGGGCAGGTTTTAAGATATAATTTTTCAGTTTCCAGTTAGAACCGATAAAATACTGATTATAAAATATATTGCAAGGTAAAATGAAGTTACCGGTTCAAAAATTAATATTGTCGCGAAGCGCTTAGCGCTCCGTGGCAATGACTGAAGCAAAATATTTACCCTTCCTCATTACATTATTACATTGTTACGTATAACTTTCGTCGCGGCTAAACGCTTTTATTCGATTATCTATGATAATTAAGCGTTATATCTTTTTGCCCGGCGATTTTTCATTATTCATTAAGTTTTTCTCCCAAACGCGCGTCAGTGCAGTTTTTGGCCGTCCTTTTTCATATTCAGCATTTCCTGCATCAGCTCGTCGATGTTCATGCCGGGGGTCTGGCCGTATTCCTGAAGCAGAGCGGCATCATACATTTCTTCCAGTTTCCGCAGTTGTTTCAGCGCGGTTTCATTCTGGCTGAATGCTTTGTCGATCATCGCCGCCAAGTTATCGCCGGTTTTTTTGAGATCGCTCAAATCGATATTCAAAGGCATTAAGGCGAAAACTTTTTTCAGAAGATCGTAGCAGGCTTTGGCGTTAAAAGCCTGAATATAAGGCGGGACTCTGGCCGTGATGCCTGCCGCCTCAATACCCTCAAGGCCTGCCTGATTCAAAAGCATGGTGGAAAAACTGCACGGCCCCGCGTAATTCAGAAACGGAAACGTTTTGAATTCGCTCTTCAATTCCGGACGGCTCAGCACGGCAAAAACCTGCGTTTCCCGCGTATGGGGAACCTGATCGTAAACACCGCCTAAAGAATATATCCTGGGAACGTGATAATTTTTGGCAACGCTTAAGATTGACGAGGCGTATTCCGGCCATCTCAGATTCGGTTCAAAACCGGTAAAAAGAATCAGGTCGTTTTCTGCGCCGCTTTTCCAGTAAAAGAATTCACTGGCGGGCTCGGCAAGAGATTTTACCACGCCTTCTTCGATGATCGCGTGGGGCCGCATGGTCTGCGTTATGTCAAAACCCGGCACCTGCCAGACATGGAAACGTTTGGCATCGATATGGACGAACTTTTGGGCATTAAGCTTGCGGCGCAAAAAATCGATGCAACCTGTTGCCACCTCGCCCGCGTTCAGCCAGCCGCTTAAGCCGATTAAAAGATACGGATTTACCAGCTCGGGCTTATCCTGAAAAATGAGGTTTTCGTTCATGAACATATTTCAAAATATGACTCTTCTATTATACCAGTACCAATTAATCGTTTGCACTCTCCCGGAACAGCTTTTAGTGCTGTTGTTAGCACCTCTTTTAACAATTCAGCATCTTCTGGAAAAAACAATTTGCCATCCCACTCATCACTCAGACGCGTTGCAATTGCTTCTGCCCATTGATTCTGCGAATGTTTCATATTTACACCCATGTATTTTTTAATCAAAGAAGTTTTTCAATTAATAACGCAATGTATTCTTTGGATAAAAGCGCTTTCTTCCTAAGTAAAATTATTTAATCAAAAACATTATTTTCCCAATAATAATCTTTAATAACGTTTTCTGCTCTATTCAATTTCTCTCCCTTTAAACCTAAGTCTATCAAATATTCCTTATCGACTAAATTTCTGCCAACATCTATTACTATAAAAAAAGCCTTCTGTACATCAATGCCAGCCTTAGTTAATTTATCAGCTAATATTTCCCTTGGGTCATTAATTCTCATATGTTCATTTACAAATAATAAGCCAACGGGAAAAAGTTAAACAACTCTATATTTCCCCCTTGCAACAAAATCTAAGTAATTCTTATCGCGCAGAAATTGTAGCTGTTGACGAATTTTATCTCTAATGTGCTTATTTTCTGGATGCTTTTTTTGTAATATCTTTTCAAATCCATAAATTTCGTTAAGACCAAATTCTTTCTTGCGTATCTGTTCTATGCATTTTATGATATCCAAAATCCAACCCCTTGCAGAAAATTCTTTTTCCTGTCTTAGAAAAATTGTTTTGCTCCAGTTTTTAAAGACTACTTCTTTTGGTATAATTTCCTTATTTCTTATGAAGAATATTTTCCCTATTGACGGAATATCTTTTATCAAAATATTGCATCCAACCCAACCCGCACGTCTAGCTGTTGGGGACAATGGTTTTCTCCGCTCGATAATTTCTGGTACAAAAAAATGTTTAGGTATAACTAGAAAATTCTGAATTTCGTACTTAAATAAATCATAATTAAGATAAAAAAGGTTGGGATTGTTATTACTTTGTAACCTTTCAATCATCGTTTTATGTGCACCATCAACTAATCTTTTTCCTAAAGAAGCTTTTTGTGCTTTTAGTTCATATTCCTCATTGCACTTGGAGCAATAGAAGTCTGCGACTGGTTTGCCTTCTTGAAATTGATGTAAATTGGAACCGCAGCTTGGGCAATACGCTTCTCTGCCAACCCATGCTTGAGTAAAAACACGCGTTTGCTGAGCAGGATTATGATAGTTATCAGCAATTTTTATGTCGAAGTTTATTTGCATATTAGTAAAACTGAAGAAAGAATATAATACTGGCCATGTCTTGAAACCTAGATATTCTGCTATCTCCTCTGCATCAGCTCAAAAATGGCGCCGCCGGGGCCGCCGGCATCGAGGTAGGCGAATTTGCCCTACGCGGCTATCTTCAGCTTGACGTTCATACCGGCTTTCGTCATCAGCGTAATCAGCATTTCAAGACTGAACTTTTCCCATTTACCGGTAATCAAATCGGAAACCCGCGACTGGCTCACACCAAATATTTTGGCGGCAGAGGCCTGTGTCAGTTTTTTAACTTTAATGAATTTTCGCAGGTCAGCCATCAAATCGGCCCGCATTTGCAAAATAGCGGCCTCTTCCGGTGAATATCCCAAATCAATAAATACATTGCCCGATGATGCGACAATATTTTTTTTCATAAACTACTCTCCAATTTGCTTGTATCTTTTACGAGCCAGATCAATATCGCGCTGGCTCGTTTTCTGGGTTTTCTTCTGAAAGGCGTGCAGCACATAAACAGCATCACGAATCTTAGCAACATAAATTACCCGCCATTCACCCAGAACATGAATGCGAATTTCTTTCGCGCCAGCGCCAACAGCCTGAATTGGTTTCCAATCGTGCGGTTCAAACCCATCCTGAATTGCACGAAGTTCAAAACCTGCCGCGCGGCGCGCTTCTTCCGGAAATTTCCGCAAATCATCCAAACTCGAACCGACGAATTTTAATGCCTTCATGCCTGTTTTCTGATTATATAAGTTTTTATATATTTAGCAAGGTAAATTTTATAACTGGATTCCCGCCTTCGCGGGAATGACAGAGGTAGGACAAAATGCGATAGGTCTCGTAACATCAGAATTTTGCCTATCTTCTCTGCATCAACTCAAAAATTGCGCCGCCGGGGCCTCTGGCATCGAGATAAGCGAATTTTCCCGGGTCGTGAATCAGAAGATTTGCGCCGTTTTTTGTCAGCCTGATTACTTCCGCTTCCACATCGTCAACAAAAAATTGGAATTAAAGTATTAAAAATTATATTTATTTTTTGTAAATTTCCCGCCTATGACCAACGCGAAGAACAAGAACACTGTTATCAATTATTGTAAATACTACCCTGTAATCCCCAACGCGCATTTTTCTTAATCCGGCGAAGTCACCTTTCAGCACGGGATAAGATTCCGCGCCATCGGAAAGATCTGTTTCTATCTTGTCAATGATTCTGCGTGCCTCTTTTTTATCCAGACGGCTGATATCCTTTATGACTGATTTCTTATAAGTGATATTAAAGGCCAAGAGACTTCCTTAATTCTTTCGACGAAATAACCTCATCTTTAGGATTTCTCAAACGATCAATGGCAATGCGCAAATCGGCGAAATCTTCGATGTACGTTTCTATAGCTTTTTGAATATGAAAAGAACGCGGCCTTTCTGTTTCTTTCGCTATTTCATCCAGATTTTTAGTTAATGCCTCGGGTAATCTTATAGATACTGTAGATTTCATGACTTAAAAACCTTTCTTCTTAATACTGTGTAATACAGTGTATACTAATGATTACTAGCATGCAAGATGTTTTAAAAGTTAAAGACTGAATGTTGATAGCCCTGTGGAGCACGATATTGTAAGAACGAAACGCAAAACGAGCAAGGTATTGAAATATCGGTATTTTTTCACTTATCTTCTCTGCATCAGCTCAAAAATGGCGCCGCCGGGGCCGCCGGCATCGAGGTAGGCGAATTTGCCCGGATCATGAATCAGGAGTTTTGCTCCGTCTTTGGTCAGCTTGGCTACTTCCGCATCTACATCGTCAACAAAAAATCCGATGTGATGAACGCCTTCTCCCCATTTATCCAAAAATTTGGACTGGAAAATTCTTCCCTCGACACACTGCACAAGCTCGACTTCCATCGGCCCCACATACGCAAAGGCCATGCGGATTTTCCAAGGGCGGCCTTTTACATCCGTGCCGCCATTTTCCTGATATTTCCAGGGGCCAAGACCGTAAAGCCACGACCACGCCTCAACCGTTTTATCGATATCGGTTACCGCATAGCTGATATGATCAATCGATTTTATTTTCATTTTTCAAGTATCCTTTTGGGGAATTTTCGTTAATTTCGGGTTACTAATTGGGGCCAGGTGTTGGATAATCCGCTGCTGTCGCTCAGATGTAAAAAAGGGAATAAGTTGCTCGATGGAAACCGCTTTCCCATCCACGCCAAAAGAACCTTCTTCAATTTCAGTAACGGTAATCCAAACGTTGGAACCACCCTTGCTTTTGGGAATCTCCAAAACCTCCCGCGCTGCCGCATCAAGCCGGGAGAATAATTCCTCCTTCATTGCTGCATTCCACGGCCCCGCCATAACCTGCGCAGTAATGACGACTGCTTTTCCGGATTTATGTGTTTCTGCCGCAGGTTTTAAGCCGATCCAAAGGCTGTCGGATGCTATTTCTTCTATATGAACGGTAAAACCCGCCGCGATTTGTTCCGAAAACCGCCCCACTTCAACACTGGCAAATTCTGTAATTAATCGTTCCGCCAGATTTGCCTTGATTTCAGAGCTCAACTTCACCCCTGCCACACCAACTCTCATAATAGTCATTTTATGTCCCCTTTTAATATCAGGTTCAATATTTTTTATGCAATTAGAGACAACGGCCCTATTTATTTTAAGAAGTTCTCTTCTTCACCTCATCAACAATCTTGGGCAGTATCGTGCCGGTTTTGCCCTGAATCAGGTAATCGGAAATGCCTTCGTGCGTAAGCGGCGTGGGGTCGGCATTGATTTCCACAATGATTGTTTTCTGCTTTGACGGATACTGCTTGGCTATCCGCGGCAGCATGGCAAAAGGATAAACCACCGCCGAGGTGCCGCAGATGAGCATCACATCGCATCTGCCGACTTGGGCCTGGCTTTCGGTGGAAACATCCGGGGGGATGGCCTCGTGAAAATGAACGATATCGGATTTCAAAACGCCGCTGCATCTTTTGCAGTAAGGAGGCAGGCGGTCTTCCGCCAATAATTTATCAAGCTCATACTCGACGGGGTCAAACCGCGTATCACAGGAAAAACATCTCAGAAGCGAAACATTGCCGTGATAATCAAGCACGCTTTTACTCCCCGCTTTCTGGTGCAGGTTGTCGATATTCTGAGTGATAACGCATTTCAGGAGATTCATCTTTTCCAGTTCGGCCAAGGCGAAATGCCCGGTGTTGGGTTGGGCTTTGGTCAGCTCATTAATCCAGCTGGTGCCCGTCAAGCGCTCTATCCAGTATTGTCTGGGGTTTTGCTGAAACTTGAAGTAACTTTCATAGGCCTGTTGTTCGGCTTTGGGATTTTTTGTCCAGATGCCGTTGGGACCGCGGAAATCAGGAATGCCCGATTCGGTGGACATGCCCGCGCCGGTAAGCGCTACAGCATGCCTGCTTTTGATAAGCAGTTCGGCTGTTTTGGAAATTAGTTCTTCCATGCTCATTTCCTTAACAGATTGCCACCGCTGTTTTTCTCTTCGCCATTTAACCGCAACTATGTTCTCCGCTGCCGGTAAATGGCCATGGCGGAACTGACCAAATCTTTTTCCGGAACAAACTCCTTATCCTTTCCCTTGCGGTAAACTTTCACCGCTTCGACAGGGCACGTAACGGCGCAGACGCCGCAACCGATACAGCGGTCCAAATCAACGCGGGCGGTATCGTCAACGGAAATGGCCTCCATGGAACAGCGCTCCACGCACATTTCGCAACCGGTGCAGTCATCTTCGCTGACACGGGCAAAAAAGTTGCTGTTGACCATCTCGGCAGGCCTGGAGCAGGCCTTAACCGCCCGCAACGGGCCGCAGCAGCAGGTGCAGCACATGCACATGGCATTCGGCTCCTGTGAAGCGCCCAGCTGGCATACCAGGCCGCTTTCCTTTCCCTTTTTCAGAATGTCTAGGGCTTCTTCCCTGGAAATATAGCGGCCGAGGCCGTTTTCCACAAAGTAATGCGTGCCGCCGCCAAAATGAAAGCATACTTCCATAGGATGACTGCACGGCTTTTGCTGAAGCGCGGAAAGCCTGCGGCACATGCAATCGGATATCGCGATGTATTTGGCGGCGCGGATTGTTTCTTCAATGCTTTCGTACGGCATGACCTGCGAGCCCGGCGCAACCGCTTCGCCGATGGGAATCGTCCGCAGGTCCTTTGTCGTTCCTTTAAGCCAGGTGTTTTTATAAAGAATCGGTTCGAACTCTGCCCAGTCTTTAACCAGTTCCGGCGTCAGGCGGTTCATCTGCAGTTCGATAATTCCCACTAAAAACGCCGTGGCCATGTATTTGTAATTTCCGTTCCTGCCGGTGCGGAAAACCTGCCCCTTTTGAGACATTGCATAGAGTTTCTTTTCCCATTCCTCGGCAGCGCCTCCGCTCCGCGCTGCGATTTCCGCGGCGGTTTCCGGACGCATCGTGAGCTTCATAAACATCTCCGCCTCGTCCGGCGTGAAGATTTTTTGCAGTATTCTTAATTCAATGCCTGATTCCGTATTCACCGGGTAACGCTGGGGCATGGTGTCCAGAAATTCAGCCAGGCGCTGGTAAACATCTTTCATAATCTTACGCTCTTCCCCCGTTACGCGCCAAAAACCGCGGAAGCCGAACAGGGCAACCCGCGGCAACGGCGCTTACTTTCCATTTTTCTTAATAGTATTTTCCCGCGATATATTCGCTCAACTGATTGATGAGGAAATCTTTGTTGGAAATGACCGATTTCACAACATCGCCGATGGAAATAATGCCGACAAATTTGCTTTTTTCAAAAACAGGCAAATGCCGGACATGTTTTCCCGTCATCAGCACCATCGCCTCCTCCACGCTCGTATCCGGATTGACGGAAAACAACGTGGTGGACATGACTTCCTTCACCAACGTTTCTTTGGAAGTTTTTCCCTGAAGAATAATTTTCCGCGCGTAATCTCTCTCCGAGATGATTCCCACAACCTTGCTGTTTTCCATCACCACCAGGGCGCCGATTTGCTTTTCGCTCATTTTTTTCAGCGCCTCGAACACCGTTGCCGTGGGAGCAATAGACTGAATTTCTTTGTTTTTCGCTTTGAGAACATCACTGACACTAATCATACAGCCTCCTGTTTATTAGCTATGGTTCAAATATTCATCAGCAAAAATTAAAGCTTCCGGGACGGGGTCAATCATCTGACTTGTTTTCGCCAATGGAATTTGACTGTGTTCTAATCGCTTTGTGCTGTTAAATATACCCGGAATTTATTACATTTCAATTCTTTTTTCGCTGAACCGCCCGAACCGCCCCCCGCCGCAAAAACGCGCGCCGATACCGCAACGCTAATAAAAAAGCGTTTTTTACGGATGCCCGGCCGCCGCGTCCGTCCAAACGGACGCGGCGGATTAATGCCGGTTTCTTATATCGCCGTCCCCAGCTGGTATGCCGCCCGCACCGCCTCCAGCAATCTGCCACAGGCAAAAGAATCGCCGATATTGTAAAGCTCCGGCGCGATGTTGGCCGCCAGGCAATTATAATAAAGCTCATCGCCGGGGCGCGCGCCTGCGGAAAGGACAACAAGCTCAGCCTTCAGTTGCCGCTCTTTAATCTCTTCCTTAATCTTTTTGACAAAGGGGTTTTCAATATTTTCCGGCAAAAGCGGTGTCCAGGTCACATAGGGGTCGGGCACGGTTTTCGACACGTTCTGCGCGACAAGAACTTCTTTGTCGCCTACCTCTTTAAGCAGTGAGCAGTTGAGCATTTCCACGCCCATTTTTTCCAGATAGTGGATGAGGAAGCCGCGATTCGACGTACACACGCCTTTCATTATTTCCGGGAGCATTTCGACAATCTTTACTTTTTTCTTTTTTTCATGGACAAGGAAATAAGCCGTTTCGCAGCCCACGGAGCCGCCGCCGACAATTACGATGTTCTGCGCGGCCTCGCAAATAGAGGGTTCGCGCAAAAGGTCAACCGCCAGAACAACGTGGGGAGAATCTATGCCCTTGGCCGGAGGCCTTTTTTGGACAGTGCCGGTGGCGCAGACAACCGCGTCATACTTGCCCGCGCGCAGCAAATCAAGGTTCGCCTCGCGCCCGTATTCGGCCTTCAAGCCGTAATTTTTTATTGTTTCATCAAGAAGTGTTTTCAAATACGCCCGGTAATTAAGAATATCGAATTTGATGGCCGGCCGCGAACCGGGAATCAGCATGCCACCGATTTCCTCTCTTTTTTCAAATAGCGTCACTTCGTGCCCGCGATGGGCGGCAATCATTGCGGCGTTGACTCCGGCGGGGCCACCGCCGACAACGGCAATCTTTTTTATTTTTTTGGCGGGAGCCATTTCGCTGCCGTTGTAAATATCTTCATGCCCAGTGCGGGGATTCACCGTGCACTGGGGATGCCCGCCTTCGACGAATTCATTGATACATCCTTCCTGATCGCCGATACAGGGACAAACCCTTTCCACCCTTCCCGCGTAAACCTTATTCGACCATTGCGGATCGGCTAGAAGCGGCCGCGCCAGCATAATCATGTCGCACTTTTTATCGCGCAGCGCCTGTTCGGCAAGGTCGGGATAACCGAGTTTGCCCACCGCCACTACCGGCACTTCCATGCCGGCGTTGGAAAGAATCTTGTTTTCCGCGAAATAATCCTTGACGATTTTCGATATTTCCAAAAAACAGCCCGGAGGCATGAATCCCGGAGGATGCGGCAGCCACCAGTTGTCGTAACAGCCGAGATCGACGTCAAACATGTCCACGCCGGCGCGAACGAGCGAAACCATATAATCAAGCGTCTGTTCGGTCGTGCGCTCGTTTTTGAATTTGCGCAGGGATTTAACCTTGTTCATTTTTTCCCCGTACGTTTCATTGAGCGCCAGTGAAAGGTCGATACGGTACATGACGGGATAGGAATCGCCGACGCGACGGCGTATTTCTTTGACCAGGTCGACGCCGAATCTCTGCCAGTCGGAATAAGCGCCTAAAGACCTTCGGTTAAAAGCGGTATTGGTCATTTGCTCAAGCAAATATCCTTCATGCCCGTGCAGATACACGCCGTCAATCAAAGCGGCCTTGGCATCCGCCGCGGCCTGGCCGGCATTTTTGATAATCCTGCGCGCCATGCGCCCGGAAAGAGGCCGGCACGGTATCGAAGGTATGTAAAAATTGGGGTTCCACGAAGCCGATACGGGAAGCTTGAATTTATTTATCAGGCATTCGGGAGAACCCACCCGTCCCAAACCGGGAGTAAGCTGAATAAAAAATTTGGCGCCGTATCCGTGACAGCGTTCGGCAATGTCCCGCCAGCCGGCGAAACGCGTGCGTGAAGCGTCAATGCGCGGAAAATAGGAAAGGTTATTGAGTTCCGTTACTGTGGGATCCACACCGTGGCTGACCGGCACCAGGCCGGAAGTGATAAGCCCGACACCGCCTTTCGCCCTCTCAGTAAAGTACTGGATCATTTTCGTGTTGGGGCGTCCCGTTTCTTCCGCCATGCTGATGTTGCCCATCGGCCCCATGACCAGACGATTTTTTATTTTCGTGCTGTTTACTTGTATTGGGCTGAACATCGCCGTGTAAGGGTAAAGTTTGGACGTAAGCATTCCTTCTTCCAAACGCGATTTATCCTCATACCAGGTGCCCAGTTTCTCGACAACTGCCTTCATGCGCTCATGGTATTTATTTGTCATAACTGACCTCTCATAAAAATTCTAAAGTTTCATAAAAATATTCATGATGAGTGAACAACAACCTTGCCGTTACTAAATATGTCTATCTTCTGACCATGTTGAACAAAAGCGAGAAATTCCGCCCCCAAACTGTCGACAGTGACGATGCGGTTCCCGTTCCACACATCCGCCAGAATCACGCCCGCCGCGGCGAGCGAATCTATCTCTTCGGAAAAGAGCATGGCCAGGGGAGCAGCGCCCATGGAAGCGGCGGTTTGCAACACCATACCGCCGGTAGTGGAACCGATTGTCTTGGGCAGGCATAGTACTTTGCCGCTCAACGCTTTGCCGTAAACATCGGCATTATTCTGGTCGCCGCATTTAATTATTTTCTTGTTAGACATCGCGCCTTTCTGAAAAGAGGCCAGCGTATTAAATCCCTGACGGGAGACAACCGCCTCGCCGGACACGTTGCCGGGCATGACCGCTCTGCCTTTGAATTCTCTGGTTTTTTCAGCCATAGATTCCTCCTTCTACCGCGATACGCGCGGTTTCGGCATCGGTAAAATAACGCGCCGTCGTGTAAGTCCGCAGCTTGTTTGAATTGGTCATCACCGCCTTCTTGGCGCACAGAGGATTGTTCATATACATAAGCGGACAGATGGAGGTGAGACGCGCGCCGATACCCGTTAATCGCGAGTAAGAAACCTTGTCGTTCCTGAAGGCATCAGCAACGGCGGGAGCGGCAGTCATAATGGTAGTTACCGCAAGCTTTTTCTTTCCGGAAGATTTGAGTTCGGTCTCGAAATGTTCCAGCCATTCGTAGATCTGCCGCAGGCTCAAATGCGGACAACCGATAAAACAAACTTTCGGCCTCGCCGCGGGATTTTTCCACATCAGCGGGTAGCTGTCACGCACTCTTTTCAACTCGGCGTCGTCTATAACATAAGTTTTGTATCCAGACTTCAGCAGACCGCGCGACAATTCCAGCGCCTCCGGGGTCAAGTCCTCAATGTGGTACAGGCCGACAGCGCCGTTGCTGGCCGCGGCGGCTCCCATATCCTTGAGATAATCTTTTACGCGCTGATTGAGCTCCTCTCCCAAAAAAGACGTCAAACCCGAGACGAATGGAACTTCTTCCATCACCTTCATGCCGATGGCGCTGCCCAATATCTGGGCTTCGGGCAGTGATTTGGTTTTGACTTCAATCAGCCAGTCCGCCTTCCGGCCTTCGTCAGTCAGCAGGCCGAACACGGGGGCGCGCCCCGTGATGCCGCAGAGCAACTCCAGCAAACCGGAATTACGGTTGGTACGAGCGCCCAAAACGGAATTGGCGTAAACCACCGCCGAAGATTCCGCCCAGGCAAGAATCTGGCCTTTTCGCGGAATGTTGCCCACTTCATCCATGTAACAGGTGCAGGTAAAAGACTTGTCATCTTTAAGCCCCACCTTGCGCAGTTGTTCTTCGTACTGCGCCTGTTTTCCGTACATGATTTTTTTGAAAATAAATTTTTCAAGAATGTTGACGGGAACGTTCTGGAAATCCATGGGGCGGGGGTCAACGGTGAAAGGCTTTGCCGTTTTCAATCCCGCGGCGATTAATTCATCAACAAGGGAAAACACCGGTTTGAGCAGCGGAATGCCAAAAGACGTAACAAGATGAACGCTTCCCCCAATCGGGGCGAGATGTTCGGCTCCAAAAATCTGCCCGTAAAGCACGACAGATTCCAGCGCCTTGCGCATTGCTTCGCCCTGCTTGCCCGCCAAAATTTCCTTCTCCTCATCGGTCAACTGCAGAGAATACTTTTGCATCGGGATGCCTCCTTGATCGGGCGCTTAAATGTTAAAAGAAATTTCCCCCTACACGCGGCGACAAACAGAATCTTAAAGAGAGCTTCGCAAATAACCTGTGAACGGTTTTGATAAGAGATTTAATGTCGGGTTTATTATGCCATCGGAGGGCAATAGAGTCAATTTCTTTTTCCCGGAAAAGCGTTTATACCCTGCGTGGCGCGGTTATTTTCAGCGCGCATTTCCTCGTTCATGCCGCGCAAAAGCAGGAAGATATCGGCGGGATTGGGGAAAAGAATTCGCCGCTTTACTTAATCTTTTGCAGCATTTCACCCATCATTTTGTGGACAAGGTTGATGGCCTTGAGGGGGCGAATCATTACTTTGAAGTCGGTGATTCTGCCGTCTTTGCCCCAGGTAATCATGTCCACGCCGTTAATGGAAATGCCGTCAATAACAGTGTGAAATTCCAAAACGGCACTGTTGCCGGAAATGACCTCCCTGAGATATCTGAATGTCTCGTTATTCAGCACGTGTAGGGCGGCGGTAAGATAAAGTTTGGTGAGGGGTTTTCCCGCCTGCGGCGTGTGCACCACAGGAGAATGAAAAACAACATTTTCCGCCAGGATATTATCCAGACCCACGGCGTCCCTTGCTTCAACCAATCTGTGCCATTCTCTTACGGTATCTTCAATCATGCGTTAAATATACCCGGATTTTAGTGAATATCAAGCAGAAACATCCGCGCCGGAAACAAATTCCGCTCGCGCTTTTGATTTAAGCTTCGTGCGCTTTTTTGCCGTAAACTCTCTCATACGCCGCGCAGTTGGGACAGATGCCGTTTTCGATATTTTTGACAAACCAAAAAGCAAGCCCCCGCTGTTTCTTTCTGGCGCGCGAACATACCGGGCACTCCAGACAACGCCTGGCCATTTGTATGTCTTTTTCGGAAACAGAAGCCGCGCTCATAAAAATACTCCTGTCAACAAATGCTGATAGGTTATTCTTCCTGACCGGGGATAATGATACGGGAAGCCTCCTGCCTCTGTATCTCCTTTGCCTCTTCAATCATCGCCTTGACCGTTTTATCAATGGCCGCGGGCAGTTTGTCCAGCGCCTCGCTGAGCGTCTTTGCTCCTTCAATGACACATTGAACGGGGATAGGACCTTTGGGCGACATGAGCTGGGTCATTCCGGTAAAGACGCGTTCTCTATTTTCATCAACCGCGCCGTCAATTTTCACCGGCGTCAGGCAACGAACGGTGGCGAAAGTCAGGTCGGTAAAAGTTTCTTCTTTGTAAAGATTGTCTTTGTTTACTTTGATATCGGTAATTTTGGCTGAATCGGTGCCGTTCACGGGTTGTCTCCTTTGCTTATGAAATTGACCCTGAAAAATAACGAGAAGCGCAAAGTCAACAGCCCATATTTTCCCGGATCAGCATCTGATTACACTGAAAACACTTCCGGGTCAAATGGAATTACAGAAATTTGAAGAAAAGACGATAAAGTACCGGATTCCCGTTTTTTCTGTCGTGACAGAAACAAAACAGCATAACCTGGACATTCACGCTTTCCCGCAATGACATTTCTTATTGCCGGAAAGCGCCTTCCATGACGGTTTCGGCGATGCTTTTTCTGCCCGAGGGAAATTCTCTTTTCTGCTGATAATCGGGTAAATCTTCCAGTTTGCCGGGTCTGCCTAGGGCAATCATTGCCTCCACCTGGTAACCTTCGGGAATCAGCAAAACCTCCTTGGCCCTGTTGTAGCTAAATCCCTGCATGCCGTGGACAACCAGATTCAAAAGCGAGCCCTGCAGGGCGAAGTTTTCCCACGCGGCGCCGGCATCGTAGGAATGCGTGCGCGCATGCTTGTTGTTGCCGAACGTGGTTTTGGAAATAACAACAATCAGCGCGGCGGCGTTATGCGCCCAGTTTTTGTTGCCCTCTTCCAGTAAATTGAAAAAAGCTTCCCAGTGGCTGGTGTTGCGACGGGCGTAAATGAAGCGCCAGGGCTGGTTGTTGTTGGAAGAAGGCGCCCACCTGGCTGCCTCAAAAAGCTGAAACAGCGTCTTTTCGTCAATTTCTTCGCCGGACATCGCGCGCGGCGACCAGCGGTTCAAAAATATTTCGTTTACATTATATTCCGATTGGCGAAAATTTCTGATGTTCATAAAAACACCTCCCAACTTTTTTTATTGCGAGTTCACAGATACGGTCATTTATTCCGCGCTAAATATTCTTTCATCCTAACAAGACTCATACAGTTAAGGCAGTCTTCACTGGAGAGCCATCCCTTGCGCGCAATCTTGACGCCAAAGCTTACATCACGCAAACCCGCAATCTGATGAGCGTCGGGATTAATCGCGATTTTTACGCCCTTGCGCTTGGCGTAGATACAGTGGCGCCAATCCAGATCCAGTCTGTGCGCGTTGGCGTTGAGCTCGACGGCCTTGCCGAATTTCGCCGCCGTATCGATTACTTCCTCCAAGTTCACCGCATACGGCTCGCGCGACAGAAGCAGCCGCCCGGTGGGATGCGCCAGCATTGTGGCGTATTTGTTTTGCAAGGCTTTTTTCAGGCGCGCGGTCATCTCTCTTGCGGGCATGTTAAAATTGGAATGAACGGCGGCAATGACAAAATCAAAACGCGCCAGCGTCTTTTCGTCATAATCCAGAGAACCGTCAGGAAGAATATCCGCTTCGATTCCCTTGAAAATATGAAACGGTTTTAATTTTTTGTTGAGCTTGTCGATGAGTTCATGCTGTTTTTTTATATCCTCTATTTGCAGACCTCCCGCGTAATACGCGGAACGGCTGTGATCGGATATGCCGATATACTGCAGTCCCATTTCTCTTGCCGCGCGCGCCATGTTTTCCAGCGTCTCCCCGCCGTCGCTGAAATTGGTATGAACGTGAAAAATCCCGCGCACGTCTTTTTCTTCCACCAGCTTTGGCAGCTCGTTTTTTTCCGCGGCCTGGATTTCCCCCATATTCTCGCGCAGCTCCGGCTCAATAAACTGTAATTTCAGCGTAGCAAACAGTTCTTCTTCATTTGCGCACTTGATATTTTTCTCACCGCGGAAAAGGCCGTATTCGTTCATTTTGAGCCCCATGTCCTTGGCGCGGCCACGCATGGCGGTATTGTGCTCTTTGGAACCGGTAAAGTGATGCAGGGCGTAAGGATATTCGGCGGACGTCACAATGCGCAAATCGGCATTGATGCCTGATTTTAAAACAACGCTGACCTTTGTCTCACCGTTGGCGGTCACAGTTTCAATCCGCTCATAAGAAGTAAAATGCCCGCCCAGTTTTTCAGGGTTTTTGCTGGCAGCAAGAATATCGATATCCTTAACCGTCTCGTTGCCGCGGCGGAGCGATCCGGCGATGCTGATGGACAAAATACTTTTATCCCTTTTCAAATATTCCAGAAGCACTTCCGCCTCAACGGCAACCTCGGCATAGAGCCTTCTCTCTTTGTAAACCTTGAGTTTGGCGATGCCGGCAAGGATATTGTCCTGCGTTTTTTCGCCGAAGCCTTTTAAATCAACAAGGCGGTTTTCTAAGCAGGCGTACTCGAGTTCCCCCACATCCTTTACGCCCAGCTGTTCATAAAGGGCGTGGATTTTTTTGGGGCCCAGGCCCGGAATTTTGAGCATTTCCAGATGTCCAGGAGGAACAGAATCCTTAAGCTTTTCGTAATACTCCAGCTTGCCCGTCTGTATTAGCTCGGTTAATTTTTTACTGATGGCCTCGCCGATACCTTCAATTTCTGTAAGTCTGTTTTCTTTGACCAGTTCATCAAAATCGACTTCACTTTTTTCCAAATTACGGGCGGCATTCTGATAGGCGCGGGACTTAAAGGGGTTTTCTCCCGTTAATTCCAGAAGCGTGGCTATTTCCTCCAGAATCTGGATAATTGTTTCTTTAGTCAGCATTTTTTTCATCGCCAATTGGACTTATTGTATATATTGAGCCACGGCAAATCATTATTTTAATTTTATTGAGGCATTACTTGACATTCTACTCTGAACATAATATAAGGCGCGCACTCTCGAACGAGCGCAGACTGATCAAGTCCCCATCGTCTAGAGGCCTAGGACACGGGCCTTTCACGCCTGTAACTGGGGTTCGACTCCCCATGGGGACGCCAAAATAAAAAAGGGCAAACTATGTTTGCCCTTTTTCTTTGCCGGAATTCTATTTTTCCTTTTTTTTCGACTCCGTTTTAGCTTTTGCCGCGGATTTTGGCTTTTCCGCTGCTGCCTTTTTCTTAGGTTCTTTTTTCGCCTTCGTTTCTTTTCCTTCTTTGGCTTCTTTGGGCGCTGCCTTCGCCGGCTTTTCCTTTAATTCTTTTTTTGCCGGAGCCGCGGGTTTTTCTGGTTCCGGCACAGACTTTCCTTCATCTTCCGGTTTGGATCTGGGCGGTTCCGGCGGACTGAGAGAAGGAGTCTTCTCAGGCACTTCTGCCTTCGCCGGCTTGGCCGCAGTTGCCGGTTTGGAAGGCTTGTCTTTGGGTTTAGGCGCTTCTTTCTTTTCCTCTTTCTGTTTTTTCTCCTTTTCCTTTGGCACCTCAACCAACTTCCGCGCTTTTGCCTGAGCTAATTCTTCCGCCTGTTTCACATATTTCTCAAATACGGCGATTCTTATATCCGTCCGTCTTATTTTGGCTTTCAAGCTTTTTACCAGGGGATCGTGCTTTGCTTTTTCTTCGCTGATACCCTTTTGGGCCAATTGCTGCAGGCGCAAGTTCAGTTTTTTTTCAAAAATTCGACGTTGCTCAAGTCTTACCTCTTTGCTCTTCGACGGCATTTTCCCCTCCAACTATTTTAAATTCTTGATTTCAACAGTTAAATAGCAATATTTTTCACTGAAAGCTACAAAAATATTTTCCATATCGACAATAAAACTGGCGGCGCCCCGTCGGATAGCTTGACTTTACTAACGCCATCGCCAGCCAAGCTCCATCACAAACCGCCCCGCTGCCAAAATTATCTCTCCGCTTCCAATACGCCAATAACTTCAACATGCCGCGTTTGCGCAAACATGTCCAACGGCAAAAGAGCGGTCAATTCATAACCTTGCCCTGTCAGATATTTAACGTCGCGCGCCTGGGTGGCGGGGTTGCAGGAAACATAGACGATTTTGCACGGCCGCGAAAAGGCGATTGCCTGCAAAACGGACGGCCCACAGCCCGTGCGCGGCGGATCGAGGAGGATTACGTTTGTTTTATTTTTCGCGGATAAAAATACGCCCGGCAGTATTTCTTCGACCCTGCCGCACAGAAAATCAATGTTTTTCACGCCCGCCCGAGAGGAATTTAACCACGCGCACTCGATCGCTTTATCGTCCTGTTCAATGCCAATAACATTCCGGGCAAAAGGCGACAGAAAAACGGAAAAAAGACCGCTGCCACAGTAAGCGTCAACCAGTGTATCGATTTTCTCGACCGCCATCGCGCGGCAGACTTCATCCACCAGTCTGTCCGTCAAATACAGATTGGCCTGAAAAAATCCTTCCTGCGGCACAAGAAAATCTTTTTCTTTGACCACGCGGGCAATCATTTCTTTTTTTTCCGTCCGAACCCCGCAAACACCCGACCAGATTGTGTACCCGCCTTCATTGCGTGCTTCCGATAACTTGTCGCGGCGCAAAATTTCTATTTTTTCGTTTATCGTCTCATCCACAATCTCACAGCGCTCAATATTCACAACATCGGCTCCGGATACGTCCATGAAACCCAATTTCTGACCGTCGGCTCCCTGCGCCGCGTGCAGTTGGGCTTTGCCACGGTAATGACAAGTTTTCGGCGAGGCGATTATTTCATGAACAGGCGGCGCGGCAATCCCGCCGATTTTTTCGAAAGCATCTATCACCTGTTTCTTCTTCACGGCCAGCTGCATTTCATACTTCAAGTGCTGATAACAGCAACCGCCACAATGTCCGTAATACCGGCACAGGGGTTCTATTCTGCCCTCCGACGGTTTAATAATCTTTATAATCTCGGCCCGCGCGAATTTCTTTTTACGTTGAACTATTTCCACTTCCAATTCATCGCCCGGCGCGGCAAAGGCAACGAAAACGACAAAATTATTCACCCGCGCCACCCCCTCACCGCCGAAGGCTATGGATTCGATTTTCACATTAACGCGGTTTTTAATCTGCATGTTTATCCCCACACGGGCGTAAATAACACGCTCATTCGACCCAGGTCAATACAACACGCTATTTTTCTTTACAACAGATGACAATATTGTTATCTATCCGGCGAAATAAATCCATTGAGGAATGTCTAACGATGCCTGCTGAAAAAAAATCCATTCTCTGCCCGAACTGCCGCAAGCTGATCAGCGCGGATGAACCCAACTGTCCCTATTGCGGGCTGGCCCGTCCCGACCTGCTCAATATGGCCGGAATAATCAGAAAAATTTTTGCCCTCAACCCCATTCTTACTATTATCTATGTAAACATCTTTTTTTATGTTGTCTCTCTTCTGCTCAATCCGACGGGCATATTTTCCGGCGGCGGTTTCCTTTCCTTTCTGTCACCCTCCGGTCAGAGCTTGTTTCTTCTGGGCGCGACGGGAACATTTCCGGTGTTCGGATTCAACCGTTACTGGAGCCTTGTTTCCGCATCTTTCCTGCACGGCGGAATTATACATTTAGCTTTCAACATGATGGCTTTATATCAGCTGGGTCCTTTTGTTTTGCATGTTTTCGGATTTCACCGTTTTTTCAGCATCTACATCCTCACGGGAATCGCCGGCTTCGCCGTTTCGCTGATTTTTGGCGTGAATTTCACCATCGGCGCTTCCGCCAGCATCTGCGGCTTAATCGGCGCGATTGTTTACTACGGGAAAAACCGCGGCGGCGAGTTTGGACAGGCGATATACAAACAGGCGCTGGGCTGGATTATCGGCCTGATAATTTTCGGCCTTATCTTCAAGGGCATAAACAACTGGGCGCACGGCGGAGGCGTGATTTCCGGAATACTTCTGGCCATGCTCATGGGCTATAACGAAAAAAGAGATGAAACGGCCAAGCAAAAGCTTCTGGCCTATGTCTGCATCCTGGTCACGCTGGGTGTTTTAATCTGGGCGCTTCTGTCTTCCGTGTTTTATACGCTATCTCGCCTGTAAAGGATTAGAGAAACACAAAATGATACATGGCTTTGTTTACGGTACAATCGCCGATCGCCCGGCAAGATCATCGCCCATATGATTAATAAATTCAAAAACGAAAACAAAAAATCCGTGTCCGTCTTTGCCTGGGCATCTTTTCTGAATGATTTAGGTTCGGATATGATTTATCCTGTCTGGCCTTTGTTTGTAACTTCCTTCCTGGGCGCCAATATGGCCGTCTTGGGGTTACTCGACGGAGTGGGTGAAGCTTTTGTTTCCATCTCCAAAGCTCTTTCCGGTTACCTTTCCGACAAAATAAGAAAAAGGAAAATTTTCATCTGGTCCGGCTATCTTTTTGGTTCGTTGTCGCGCGTGGGCTACGCTTTCGCACCTGCATGGCAGTGGCTGTTACCGCTTAAAATATTAGACCGCTCCGGGAAAATACGCGCCGCACCGCGCGATGCTTTCGTTGCGGATATTTCCACCGAGCAGAACCGCGGCGGTAATTTCGGCTTAATGAAAGCAATGGACAACCTCGGCGCCGTATGCGGCATTATCATTTGTCTTTTGCTTTTTGAACAAATCGGTTTTACAAATCTTTTCCTTCTTGCCGCCCTGCCTTCTCTGGCCAGCGCTTTTCTCATTTATAAACACATCAGAGAAAATAAAGCTTCCGAACAAAAGTTATACGCCCGTTTCACCCTCAAAGATCTGGATGCCAACTTTAAATTATTTCTTTTTCTGAACTCTGTTTTCACTTTGGGCGCTTTCAGCTATTCTTTTTTGCTTATCTTTGCCGGCAAAAGCGGTTTCAATGCCGTGTACCTGCCCGTATTTTATCTCATCATCACCGTCACGGCGGCGATTTTTTCTCTGCCCATGGGGAAGCTATCAGATAAAATCGGCAGAAAAAAGCTGATGCTTCTGGCCTTCCTTTTATGGGCGGCAATCTGTGTAAGCCTTATTCTTTCCACCACTCCCGTCGCCATCATCGCCGTTTTCGTCCTTTATGGTATCCACAAAGCGGCACTGGAAACTGTGCAAAAAACATACACCTCAGAACTTTGCCCAGATTGTTTCCGTGCTACCGGATTGGGAGTTTTTCAAATGGCCATTGGCATTTGCGCCCTGCCGGCTTCGGTAATCGCCGGCGTGTTGTGGGATAAAATAAACATGCAAGCACCTTTTTATTTATCCCTGACGCTATCCCTTATTGCCTGTTTATTACTTTTCTTTGTTCGGGAAACTTCATGCAACGGCAACTAAGGCTACCTTTTGGCCAAAAGCAACCCCTTGAAATAGCTTCCTTCCGGGTGTCCAAGTAAAACAGGATGATCCGGCCCCGGCCCGAAACGCTCCATAATCTGCAATTCGGCACCAACATCGCGCGCGGCGCCCAGAACAATTTTGTAAAACAAATCCTCTTCCACGTAATGAGAGCAAGAAAAAGTAGCAAGAAATCCCCCCTTTGACAGCCGCCTAATTGCCTGCATATTAATTTCTTTGTAGCCACGGACGGCATGGGCGACATCCGTTTTATTCTTGGCAAAAGCGGGCGGATCGAGGATAATCAAGTCAAAACTTTCCGCGGCGTTGCGCAGATAATCAAAAGCATCTGTTTCCAGTACGGGGTGGTCGTCAGAATTAATGCCATTGAGCTTGAAGTTTTTTAAAGCTTGGGCGCAAGCGGATTTGGACACGTCCACGGAAATCACGCGCTTCGCCCCTGCAACAGCGCAATAAACGGAAAACGCCCCGCTGTAGGAAAAACAATTCAACACATCGGCGCCGCCGCTCAACGCGCCCAGTCTTTCGCGATTGACGCGCTGGTCCAGAAAAAATCCGGTCTTCTGTCCACCGACAAAATCAATTTCAAAAATCTTACCGTTTTCCTTTATAGTAATCGCCGCGGGATTTTCGTCACCGTAAATAAATCTTTTTCTTTCTTCAAGCCCCTCAAACTGGCGAGAACGACCTTCGCTTTTTTCATAAATATTTTTCGGCTTCAGCGTCTCCACAAGCGCGCCCACAATAATATTTTTTTGCTTTTCCATTCCCGCGGTTGCAACCGAAACAACCACCGTGGAAGCGTAGATATCGGCAATCAGCCCGGGGAACCCGTCGCCTTCCGCGTTAATCAGCCGATAGGCGTCGGTCTGCGCATTGATGATTTTTCGCCGTAAAAAACGCGCTTCTCCAACGCGGCCGCGCCAGAAATTCGCGTCAATAACATCGGCACACCTCCGCGTCAAAACACGAAAGATGATGTCCGTGCGCGGATTAAAAAAACCTAAAGCCAGCGGCTCCCCTTCATAATCCCTGCATAAAACCACATCACCGGCGGCTGGCCCGCCGGCAATCTTCTCCACGGCCCGGGAAAACACCCACGGGTGCCCGCGTCTCAACACCTCTTCCCTGCCTTTTTTTAAGGTTATTTCCGGATAATTTCTCTTTGACATAGCCTGTTAAAAATATCTTTTCCGGCTTGAAATAGCAAGGCTGATTGTATTATGTAGTAAAGCAGATAATTAAAAATCCATCACCCGGTAAACGGAGCAAAAAAATGCACGCAGTAATTATGGCCGGCGGCAGGGGAACAAGGTTCTGGCCGCGCAGCAGGGAGAAAAAACCCAAACATCTGCTGGATATCACCAGCGACAGAACCATCATTCAGGAAACGGTTGACCGCATAAAGCCGATAATCGACCCGAAAAATATTTTGGTTGTCACGGGAAAAAAGCAGGCGCGGGAACTGAAAAAACAATTGCCGCATGTGCCCTCGGGAAACATCATTATCGAACCATACGGGAAAAATACTGCAGCCTGCATTGGCCTTGCGGCTCTACATATACAAAAGAAGTCCGGCGATGACATCATGGCGGTACTGCCGGCGGACCATGCCATCGGCAACTCCGACGAATACCGCAAAGTATTATCCGCCGCGATCCAGGCGGCAGCCCAACCGGACACGCTTGTCACTGTTGGCATAAAACCGCACAGTCCACACACCGGTTTTGGCTATATCGAGCGGGGTGAATCCTGCGGCCGGATATCCGGCCGGGAAGTTTTTCGCGTCCGTTCCATCCGTGAAAAGCCGGACATGATTCAGGCGCAGTCTTTTGTGAAAAGCGGAAACTTTTACTGGAACAGCGGTATGTTCATCTGGAAAACTTCGGCAATCCTCGACCGGATAGAAAGATTTCTGCCCGAGCTGCACAAAGGTCTTGTGAAAATCAAAAAAGCATTGGGAACGGCTCACGAGGCGCGGACTTTGGCCTATGTTTACAAAAAACTTCCTTCCATCTCCATCGATTACGGTGTTATGGAAAAAGCCGATAACGTATTCGTCTTCCCTGCTGATTTTGGATGGAGCGACGTGGGAAGCTGGGATACCGTTTATGAACTGGCCGTCAAGAATCCCCAGGGTAATGCCGCCGCCTGCAGCAGCGAGGCTATTTTCGAAAACACCCAGAATTGCTATGTCTACAGTCCGAAAAAACTTGTGGCCATAGTAGGAGCAGAAGATTTGATTGTCGTGGACACAAAAGACGCCCTTCTGATTTGTAAAAAGGGCTTTTCTCAAAACGTGAAAAAAGTCGTCGAAAAACTGGAAAAAGAAAAAAAGAAAAAGTACCTGTAATCTCTTACTTCAAAAACAAGGGTTTCCCCCTGAGTTTATCTTCTCCTTTGTTGAGTTCATCGATAATAGCCTCTATCGAGACAACCTCATCGTCAAAAGTGATAATCAAAAAATCTTTGCGCTTAAATTCGTATTTTTTTACGCCTTCTACTTTATTCAGGATAGCACCTATCCTGCTGCTCGCGCCTCAGGCGGCACAGCCGGGCACGGTTAACCGCACGATTTTTTCTTCCGCGAACGTCGCGCCTGAAACAACGAACAGAAAAACGAACACCAAAAAAACGATGAATCTTTTTTTCATCCGACACCCCTGGGATATGTTTCCGCCTCAATAATAGCGCCGAGATTTCCCATATGCAAACACAATTTATAATTGACAGTTAAATTTTAATTTGTGATAAAACTCCCTCAGTTAAATCGACAGAAAGATTTTTAATGCATATCTCTTTAAAAAAACAGTTTATTTTGGCTTCCGCCTCACCACGGCGCAAGGAATTATTGCGTTCAGCCGGGCTGAAATTCAGAATCGTCCCCGCTTCTGTGCGGGAAAAGTATATCAGCGGCGAGACACCGCGGCAACACGTCCGCCGGCTGGCTCAAAACAAGGCCGAACTTATCGCCGCCAAATATCCGGATGCCTGGGTGCTGGGCGCGGACACAATTGTGGTTGTCGACGGAAAAATTTTGGGGAAACCGAAAAACAAAACACAGGCAAAAAAAATGCTGCAACAGCTCAGTGGCCGTACCCACAAAGTTTACACGGGATTTACCATAGCGCGCAGGGCGTTATCCATTCGTAAAACACGTATCGTCCACTCTGCGGTAAGGTTCAAAAACATCGCCCCGGAAGAAATGAAATGGTATATTGCATGCAAAGAGCCTTACGATAAAGCAGGCGGCTATGCCGCGCAGGGGAAAGGAGCCTATTTTATAAAATCCATCCATGGCTCATACACGAACGTCATCGGCCTGCCGCTTTGTGAAGTACTGGAGGAATTTAAAAAAGTGGGGGCGCTAAACTTCAGGTGATTTAAAAATGAGCAAAGACATTGCCGCAAACATAGCCGAAATCAGACGCCGTATCGCCAATGCCGCAGCGCGCTACGGCCGGGATCCTTACGCGATAAAGCTGATGGCGGTAACCAAAACCGTTGCAGTTGAACGCATAAAAGAGGCCGTTGACGCGGGGATTACTCTATTTGGCGAAAACTACGTACAGGAAGCCAAAGAAAAAATTACCGCACTGGGAAAAAACGTCCAGTGGCACATGATCGGCCGCTTGCAGACCAACAAAGCGAAATACGTCGTCCATCTTTTCGACTGCGTTCAGTCCGTGGACCGTATCGAGCTGGCGCTGGAACTTGACAAAAGAGCGCGTCTGGCCGGATATAACCTCAACGTGCTCATCGAAGTAAATGTCAGCGGAGAGCAAACAAAGAGCGGCATCGCCGTCCCAGACACACCGGAGCTGATAAAAAAAGTCGCGGCTCTGGAAAATATTTCCGTGCGCGGTCTAATGACCATGGCTCCGTATTCCGACAACGCTGAAGATTCCCGCCCGTATTTTCGTGCCTTGAAGAATCTCGGGCGGCAAATCTCCGAAGCGATGATACCGGGCGTACAAATGGACGAGCTTTCCATGGGCATGACGGATGATTTCGAGGTAGCCATCGAGGAAGGGGCAACAATTGTCCGCATCGGGCGCGCGATTTTCGGAGAGCGGAAATAACCTGTATGTAAGATTTTACTTTGTGCGCGGCGCGGAAGTAAACACGGAATCGGCTACGGAATTTTCTCCCTGCAGAAAAGCTTTTTCGCCTTGGGCTTTATATATTGCTACGCAGGTATCCACAACATTGCTGTCGTAAAGTTTTCCCTTGTGCCTAACTATTTCTTCCATGGCGTTATCGACACCCCGTGCCGGACGATAAGGCCGATGAGAACCCATCGCTTCAATAACATCGGCTACGGCAATTATGCGCGCTTCCAGCAATATCAGGTCACCTTTTAATCCTTGCGGATATCCGGACCCGTCGATTCTCTCGTGGTGCTGCAATATTATATCGGCAACGGGATAGGGAAACCTGATTGTTTTCAAAATGTCATAGGCGACGCGACAATGCGTTTTAATTATTTCCATCTCCAGATCAGTCAAACGCCCGGGCTTGGTCAGAATTTCCGCGGGAACTGATATTTTCCCGATATCATGCAGAGTCGCGGCAATGTTAATCGCCTCTATCTGCTCCGAGGACAATCCCATCTTTTCGGCAATTTTGCATGATATTTTTGCCACAATTATTTCATGGCCGGAAGTGTAAGGATCGCGCGTTTCCACAATTTTGGACATTGTTTTAACCGTGCCATCCAAAATAATCCGGGCCTTTTCGTAACTGGATTTCAATTCTTGAGTCTTGGCGAGAAGTTCACTGGTTTTTTGTTCCATCTTTATTTCCAAAGTCCTGTTTAAATCATGCAACTCTTCATTTTGCCTTTTAACCAACTCAACCAGCCGCCTATTTTCCATCAGCAGCTCCGTTTTTAGAAGAGATTGCCTGATATGCGCGAGCAATTCTTCTTCCCGCCATGGCTTCGTTAAATAAAAATGAATGCCCCCCTTATTGACGGCGTCGATAATCGCCTCTTTATCGGCATAACCGGTAAGAAGAGTACGGACGGCGTCGGGAAAAATCTCCCTGGAGGCAGCCAGAAATTGCACGCCGCTCATAACGGGCATTCTCTGGTCGGAAATAATAAGCGAAAAAGGTTTCCGCGCGGCGCGTAACTTCTCCAGCGCTTCTTTCCCGTTGCCGGCGGTATGTACGTCGTAATCTTCATCAGCGAGAATACGCTTAAATGCGTTTAGAATGGACTCCTCATCATCCACGATCAATATTGAATGCCTGTACTTGAGCGTTTCCTTCTCCGGCGCGCCCATATATTCCTGCCTTTGAGAAACATTGCTTTTCAAATATTTTGTACTTTTCATCCGTCAATGTCAAGATTTTAAAGAAAACGTAATCCGTCAGATATGATTTGCACACTGAAAAACAGGAATACTTTTTTCTCGATTTAGCCGTAAAGGATTTTTTTCAAAAACCGGCCGGTCACTGATTTTTCTTCACCGGCCACATCTTCCACTGTACCGGAAGCAATAATCTGACCACCGCCCGGCCCACCTTCCGGCCCCAGATCAATTATGTAATCGGCGCATTTGACAACATCCAGGTTGTGTTCGATAACGACCATGGTGTTGCCCATATCAACCAGCCTTTTCAAAACATCCAGCAACTTTTGAATATCGGCAAAATGCAGGCCGATGGTCGGTTCATCAAGGATATAAAGAGTGTTGCTGTTAGCTTTTTTGCCCAGTTCTCTGGCCAGCTTGATTCTCTGCGCCTCGCCGCCGGACAACGTGGTTGCCGATTGCCCCAAACGGATATAGCCCAACCCGACGTCGTGAAGCAGCTGCAGATGTGACTTGATCGAAGGGATATTGGAAAAAAACGTCAGCGCCTGGCTTACGGTCATGTCCAAAACATCGGCGATGCTTTTGTCTTTGTATTTGATATCCAATGTATCCGCGTTAAACCTTTTACCGTGACAAACATCACAGGTCACATAAACATCAGGCAAAAAATGCATCTCTATTTTTATCAAACCATTGCCTTCGCACGCTTCACAACGACCTCCTTTAACGTTAAAACTGAAACGGCCGGGCTTGTAACCGCGAACGCGCGATTCGGGCAGAGAAGTAAACAAATCACGAATAAACGAAAACACCCCTGTATAAGTTGCCGGGTTGGAGCGCGGTGTGCGTCCGATAGGTTGCTGATTAATCAAAATAACCCGCTCGATATCACCCAAATCCACGACTTTTTCTATTTTTCCCATGGAACCGCGGTGCTGGTTCAAACGCCGGGCCACCACTTTATAAAGGGTTTCCACAACCATCGTGCTTTTACCCGAACCGGATACTCCCGTTACCGCCGTTAATATCCCCACGGGTATTTTTATGTCGATGTTCCTGAGATTGTTTTCACTGGCGCCTTCCAAAATAATGTACCGCCCGTTATGGACGCGCCTCTTTGCCGGTATGGAAATGGATTCCTCTCCCGATAAGTATCTGCCGGTAAGCGACTCCGGACTGGCCAGTATCTCCTGAGGCGTGCCCTGAAAAACTATTTGGCCTCCCTGCACGCCGGCGCCCGGTCCCATATCCACAATATAATCGCAGGAAATCATCATTTCCGCGTCGTGTTCCACAACCAAAACGGTATTGCCCATATCACGCAGCTTCTTCAGCGTATCAATCAGACGAAGGTTATCCCTTTGATGCAACCCTACCGTCGGTTCATCAAGAACATACAAAACACCCATCAGCCCGGAACCAATCTGCGTAGCCAGCCTTATGCGCTGACTCTCCCCGCCGGACAGCGTCGACGTGGCTCTGGCCATGTTTAAATAATCCATGCCCACATCAATCAAAAACTGCAAACGATTCTTTATCTCCTTGAGGATTCTTTCCGCAATGAGTTCCTGCTGAGGCTCAAGGTGCATGTTTTCAAAAAAGTTGCTGCATTCGCGGATGGACATTTGACAAAGCTCAAAAATGTTTTTCCCTCCCACGGTAACAGCCAGACTTTCTTTTTTCAGTCTTGCCCCCCCGCATAGTTCGCATGCGCTCAAATCAATATAACGCGCCAGATCATTGCGCACCGCCGTCGAAGCTGTTTCCTTCCAGCGGCGCTCCATCTGTTTTATCACTCCTTCAAAAGAACGGTAGACAAAATATCTTTTATCGGAGTGATCATAATAAAATTTTATGTTCTCCGCGCCTGACCCGTAAAGAAGGACATCCTGAACTTTTTTCGACAGTTTGTTGAATGGCGTATTGATATCAAAACCATAATGCTTCGACAGCGTATCGAGCATGCTGTAGTAATATACAGAACTGCGCGACGCCCACGGCGCGATCGCGCCTTCCCGCAAGGAAAGTCCGGCATCCGGCACAATCAGATCAACAGCAAAACGCATGCGCGAACCAAGACCGTTGCATTCGGGACAGGCTCCGTAGGGATTGTTGAAGGAAAACATTCTCGGCGTTATTTCGGGAATGCTTACGCCGCAATCAGGGCAGGCGTATTTTTCCGAAAAAAGCATCTCCTCGCCAGAGACAGTAACTACGCGCACCAAACCGTCACCGCGGGCGGCGGCGATTTCCAAAGAGTCCCGCAATCTTTTCCTTATCCCCTCTTTTATCACCAAACGATCAATCACAAGGTCGATATCGTGCCTCTTAGTTTTGCCAAGCACAATCTCTTCGGCCAAGTCACGTATTTCGCCATCAATCCGGACGCGGGCAAACCCGTCTTTCTGAAGCTTCTTTAGTTCTTTTTGAAATTCTCCTTTTTTGCCGCGCACCAGAGGGGCCATGACACTGAACCGCGTCCCCGCGGGCATGGACAAAAGGCTCTCCAAAATACTGTCGATAGTCTGTGATTTGATTTCCCGGCCACAACTGTAACAGTGACAGATGCCGATACCGGCGTACAGCAAACGCAAGTAATCGTAAATTTCCGTTACCGTACCTACCGTGGAACGGGGATTGTGACTCGATGCGCGCTGTTCGATCGCTATCGCCGGAGAAAGACCCTCTATTGACTCCACATCCGGTTTGTCCATCTGGCCGATGAACTGACGCGCGTATGTGGAAAGAGACTCGACATAACGCCGTTGACCCTCGGCGTAAATAGTGTCAAAAGCCAGAGAAGATTTTCCCGAACCGCTTACACCGGTAATCACTACGAGTTTATCACGGGGTATATCTAGGCTGATGTTCTTTAAATTATGTTGAGATGCGCCTTTGATTCTTATCGCATTCATCTTTTGTTTAATTTTTGTCTACATTCTTATGTCGATATAAGATTTCTTTCGGACAGAAGCAATCCATTCGTCATATTGTTTGTTCAGCTTTTCCTCTTCGATTATTGTCTTTATTTCCTGCCTGACCACATCAAGAGGTTTAAGACCGGCACCTTTTTTATCAACGACAGTAACGATGTAAACACCATCGCCCGCTTCTATGGGCTCGCTGACCTTGCCTATCGGAAGACTGAAGACAACCTCTTCTATCTCCGGCATAATTATTCCCCGCTCGACAAACCCAATATCACCGCCCATGGATGCCGCCGCTCCCTGAGAATATTTCACCGCAATCTGTTCAAAATATTCACCGTTTTCAATACGTTTGCGCAGTTTATCGGCGTCATTTTTAACTTTTGCGCGGGCGGCACCATTGGCATCAGGCGGATATTTCAACAATATCATTTTGACATGTACCGTTTCTTTGCCCTCGTAGCTTTCCCGGTGTTTGTAATAATAGTCTCCTATTTCTTCCTCGCTGACAATTATCTTTGATTGAACCTCCCTACGCAGCAATCGCATGCGCACCATCTGATTTCTAATTTCTTTCTTCACCGTTTCCAGCGTTTTGCCTTCTTTGACGAGTTCTTTTTCGTACTCGCCCATACTGACGTTTCTTTTTGTTAGAATATTTTTCACTACTGCCATAACTTCCTCATCTTTCACGACAATAGGCGAGTGAGATTTTTTTGCCTCCTGTTCGATCAGTATGTTGTCGATAAAATGTTTCAGGAACATATCTCGTGTCTGCGAGATAACCTTTTCTTTGTCCGCCCCTTTATAATTTTCTTCAATATTTTTGAAGTAAGGTTCAAAAGCCGCATTAAATTCGGAAAGAGTGACTATCTCTTCATTAACAATGATGGCAATTTTATCAACAACCCCGGCAGTAGCGGTCAGATATAAAAAGACAACGCTCAATATACACAAAATAACCTGTCGATAGAAAATCACAAAAACCTCCTCGTTTTCATTTTTATCTGCTCACTTTCTTTCTTAATACCGCGCTTTCTTTTTTCACTACGGCGTTCAGTCTTAAGGTATTAAGCCAATTGACAAAAGCCGCCTCTTCTTTTTGCGCGCGAATTTCGGCAATAATTTCTTCTTTGACTTCCTCAAAACTTTTGGTTCTCGCTTTCTGTACATCCGTGACCTTGAAAATATGAAATCCATAGGAACTTTTTGCAATATGACTTATTTTATTCGGCGGCAGTTTAAAAATAACATCGTCCAACGGCTCCGGCATCACATCTCTGGTAATATATCCCAAATCACCGCCGTTACTGGCTTCAGGTCCGGTAGAATATTTTTCGGCTAAAGCGGCGAAATCCTCCCCGGCATTCAACAGTGTCAATACTTGCTTGGCTGTATCCAAATCCCTCACCACTATCTGTGCGACCCTGACCAGCGCTTCTACCCGATAATTGTTCCGGTGGTCATTATAATAATCTTCCGCATCATCGTTCGATATTCTGATTTTATCGCTGATTTCCGCCGCGATAAGCTTTTGGATAAGCAATTCTCTCTTTAACTCTTCTTTCCAATGGTCATACCTGACATTTTTTTGCGCCAGCAGATAAACAAAATTATCACCATAATCCTTTTTTATTTCGCTTATTTTGTTTTCCAATTCGCTGTTACTTACCGAAATATTGAGTTCCCTCGCACGCTGCTGCATTATCTTTTCCGTAATCATGTTCTCCAGCACTTCTTCTTCCAAGCGATTTATATACCGGGTTTCATTTGCCCCAACATCCTTGGGCAACATGGCCATTTTCTGGTTTAATCTATACCGATATTCTTCCAGATAAATTTTTTCGCCATTTACCGTGGCGACATACGCCCGGGAAAAGAAATCAATCTTTTCACAGGAAAGAAGGATAAACAGCGCCAATAAAAAAACATAAGATTTTTTGGACATCATACTTTCATTTTTTTCCATGAAAATATTTTACCTGTTTTGGTTAATCTTAATTCTATATCTCGCTTATCGCTATTGAGCAAGCATCTTTAACAATAAATTTGCCTGGTCCAATATCTGCCCTGGAGAGAGGGCGGAAAAAGGAAAAAGTAGCTTGCCATCCGGAGTAAAGCGCAAACGATTGTTTTCTTTATGAAAAATGGAAATAATCCGCTGAGAGTCGAGCGGCGCGGTTTTTCTGAAAAAAACATATATCCTTTTGCCGTCATAACCCATTTTTTTACCCTGCAGCAATCTGAGACGATTTCTAATCCTGATGATTTTTAATAAATTTTCCACCGGCTCAGGCAAAGCCCCGTAACAGTCAGCAAGCTCGTTTCTGATTTCAGTGATTTCTTCGTCATTTGCCGCGAGTGATATCCTTTTATACAAAACCAGTCTCTGATAAACATCCTGCACGTATTCCTCGGGAATCAAAGCGGAAACTCCCAATTGTATTTCCGGCATCTCTTCTTCCTCTGCAATTTTTTCGCCTTTTATTTCCCGCATCGTTTTTTCCATCAACTCCGCATACAGCTCGTAACCAACGGCGCGAATATGTCCCGACTGGGAGACACCCAGCAGGTTTCCGCCACCGCGGATTTCCAGGTCGTTCCGGGCAATCCTGAAGCCGGAACCGGGTTGAGAAAATTCTTTTATCGTCTGCAACCTTTTCATCGCGTCAACCGAGAGCATTGCTCCCCTGGGCAATAAAAGATACGCAAAAGCCTCTACTGCCGCGCGTCCCACTCGACCGCGCAGCTGGTAGAGCTGCGCCAGTCCCAGACGGTCGGCGCGATTAATAATTATGGTGTTTGCCGTGGGAATGTCCAATCCCGAACCAACAATTGTCGTGCTTACCAGAACATCGACTTCCCGCCGTACAAACGCGGCCATCGATTTTTCTATTTCCAGCGGTTTCATCTGCCCGTGAACGACACCAATTTTCGCCCGCGGCACGAGGCTTTGCAGCACACGGGCAACGGAATAAATGGAACGCACACGGTCATGCACAAAAAACACCTGCCCGCCGCGCTCCAACTCTTTTTCTATCGCCGATTTAATCACGTCTTCGTTGAACTCCAAAACGTAAGTTTTAATCGGCAAGCGTTCCTCCGGCGGCGTATTAATTATGGACAAGTCCCTGATACCAACCAGAGACAAGTGCAGTGTACGCGGTATCGGCGTGGCGGAAAGAGTCAACACATCCACCAGCGCGCGCATTTTTTTCAATTTTTCCTTATGCTCCACGCCGAAGCGCTGTTCTTCGTCGATAACCACCAAACCCAGTTCCTTGAACTCGACATCCTTCTGCAGCAGGCGGTGCGTACCAACAATGATGTCTATTTTCTGGTTCTTTAAGTCTTCCAAAATTTTCTTCTGCGCGGTAATACTTTTGAAACGATTAAGCACCTCGACGCGCACGGGAAAATCTCCGAGCCTGTCGGAAAACGTCTGATGATGCTGCTCGGCCAGGATAGTCGTGGGCACCAAAACCGCTACCTGCTTGCCGTCCATGACGGCACGGAATGCCGCGCGGATGGCGACCTCCGTTTTACCGAAACCGGCGTCACCGCAGATCAGTCTATCCATCGGCTTCACATCACCCATATCCTGATGAACATCCTCTATCGCCTTAAACTGATCCGGGGTTTCTTCAAATTCAAAAGTAGAACAGAATTCCTCATACATCTGACCGGGCATAGAAAAAGATTTCCTTTCCAGCACTTCGCGCGCGGCATAAATGGAAGCCAATTCTTCGGCAACTTCGCGCACCGATTTTTTCACTCTCTCCTTTACCGATTCCCAGGAAGTTCCTCCCATCCGGTCGATTTTGGGAACATAACCTTCCGGCCCTATGTACCGCTGTATTTTTTCGAGGGAATTAACGGGTACGTACAACTTGTCCGCATCCAAATATTCAATAACCAAAAAATCATTTTCAACTTTGCCGACCGCGATTCTCTTCAAGCCCCGGTAAATACCGATCCCGAAATCAGTATGAACGACATAATTCCCTTCTTTCAGATCGCCAAAAGATTTAAGGAAATAAGCTTCCCGCGCCGGCCGCAAACGGCGCGGCTTCTTTTTTCTGACAAATATTTCTTCCTCGCTTAAAAAAACCAGTTTCAGCGCCGGATAAGTAAAACCCGCGGAAATCTTCCCTTCCCATATTATGATACCGCCGCTCTTTCCCCGTTCCTTCATTACATCCATAACGGAACTCCACGGCGGCAGCCGCACCGGCAAATCGTAAGACATAAGAAGCTGTTTCATGCGAAAGACATCTTCCGAGGTAGGACAGACAAAAAATACAAGCATGCCATCGGCAATCCATCCTCTGATTTTCTGCACGATTTGCTTTAAAAGGGCGTCTTCCTTAATTTCCCCGGAAACAATATCCAAAAATGGAATTTCGCGACACGCCTCAATAACAACAGCCGGTTCAGTATCTTCCGTTTCCCGCCCCAGACTGAATCCGGCAAAAGATATTTGCCGGAAATCGCGCATCAATGCCCAAACCTTGGCCTCATCAAAATAAGCGTTGTCTATATCCAGATAGAATTTGCCGCTTTCCCGCGCATTAAACAGCAGCATTTCCATTCTCGCTTGCGCTTTTTGTAGCGCCTGGCCGACAGCGAAAGGCTCATTCAAAATCAATAATGTATCTTGCGGCAGATAATCAAAGAAGCTGGACAGTACGTCCTTTTCCGAACCAAATTCTTCATAAAACAGGGGTAAAAAAACGGGGTTTATTTCATCAGCCGCAGCGCCTTTCACGATTTCCGCCAAACGGCTGCGCACTTCACGCGGCAGCGAAAGCTCATCGGCGCGCCGCTTAACATTTCGCACGGCCAGCGTCTTTTTTCCAGGGGTGGTGATCATCTGGCTGGCTGGCGATACAAGCAAGGAATCGACAATCCGCAAAGAGCGCTGAGAAATGTTGTCAAACACTCTAATGGATTCAATTTCATCGGCGGACATTTCAACGCGCAGGGGAGATTTTTCCAGTGGCGGAAACACATCAATAATGTTGCCGCGGACGCTAAACTCCCCCGTTTCTTCGACAAGGCTGACTCTTTTGTAACCAACCATATCCAAAAACGAGACAAGGTCATCTCTGTCCAGCTTGTCTCCAGAAGAAACCACACGCGTATTTTTACTAAATTCAGACAGGGGCATAACTTTCTGCATCAAGGCGCTGACACAAGTGACAATAATTATTTTTTTGCCGCTTTGCAGGCGACCGAGTATCGCCAGCCTTACCAGCTCTTCCTCCCTTTGCAGCGATAAAACATCCGCCGCAAGATAATCGGACGGAGGATAATAAAAAACACCGTCAGCCCCGAGATAAAAGGATAAATCGCCGGCAAAAGTCACGGCTTCCTTTTCCTCCGCGCAAACAATAAGCAGAGTGTTATCCAGTCTCTGAAAAAGAACAGCAGCCAAAAAAGGCCGAATTGCTGTCTCAAAGACACGGACATTGAGCTTTGCCCTCGTTTGTCCTACTTTCCTCAACAGCTCATTAAGAGATGAGCCGCTTTCTGTTTTATTCTCCAAGATATTTTTCCCCATTGACAGCGAAGCCGTTTACCCTTGTTTCCGGGTAAAATCATTTCAGATCGTTTTCTGCTTCTTCTCAAAAACGTATTTTTCTATAACAATTACATGTTTTATTCAAGGCCACCAGACATCTGAAAATTAATTTAACCACTTCTTATCAGTTGACAATCGTTATACGTTTGGTAAGCTGTTTTTAAATCAACAGGGGGAATTTTAAGATGATTTCTGTGGGAAAAGCTCTGAAAACAATTTTGGCAAGCGCCCGGCTTATGGGCACGGAAAAAATCAATATTCTCGATGCTCAACGGCGCGCGATTGCCGAGAATATATATGCCGGCCGCGATATTCCTTCCGTTGATAATTCGGCGATGGACGGATATGCCCTCCGCGCGGCTGACACCAAAGGAGCAACCCCGAAAAAACCGGTTTGGTTCAAAATTATCGAAGAAATACCGGCGGGAAAAATTCCGCGAAAAAAATTACGCTCCAAAGAAGCCGCCCGTATTATGACCGGCGCAATTATTCCCGGCGGGGCCGACGCGGTCATCCGCCAAGAAAACACGCGCCGAGAAGGCAACCTTGTTGCCGTATTGACGCCCGTGGCCCGAAAAACAGATATTCGATTTGCCGGCGAGGACGTGCGCAAGGGCGAACTTGTCATTCACAAAAACAGCGTACTGGGTGCCGCGCAAATCGGCATGCTAGCCGCTCTGGGTAAAAAGTCCGTGCTTGTTTACAAAAAACCCCGCGTGGCCATAATGGCGACCGGAGACGAGCTTGTGGATATCGACACCAATCCATCTCCGGGAAAAATCGTCAACAGCAACAGCTACTCCCTGGCCACTCTGGTGGACGACTGCGGAGGCGTTCCCGTTATTCTGGGCATTACCAGGGACAATAAATCCGCTCTGAAACAAAAGTTCAGTACTGCGCTTAAAAACGATGTCATCATTTCCTCCGGCGGCGTATCCGTAGGGGATTACGATTTAGTAAAGGATATCATGGTCAATATGGGAAATTCCATGTACTTCTGGCAGGTGGCCATGCGACCGGGAAAACCCCTGGCCTTCGGCGCAATCAAAGGAGTCCCTTTGTTTGGCCTGCCGGGAAATCCGGTTTCCACGATGGTTTCCTTTGAACAATTTGTCCGTCCCTATCTTTTGAAGATACAGGGTCATAGAAATATTTTCCGGCCCGTTCTTAAAGCGATAAGCGCGGAAAATCTGGAAAAGAAGGCAGGCGTTAAAAATTTTCTGCGTGCCATCGTTAAGCGGGAAAAAGACAAATACATCGTAAAGACGACCGGCAATCAAGGCTCCGGCATCCTGAAATCAATGGTCACAGCCAACGCACTAATTATTCTCGGCGAAAAAGAAACAAAAATTAAAAAAGGCGATAAAGTTACTGTTCAGTTACTGGATGATTCATTATTCAAAACAGATTCATTTTTATCTGTCTAGTCTCAATGTTTTTTGCCTGTTGACACACCAATGTTTTAAAGTTAGATTTACGCAACAGTTTTCCCCTGGGGAAGTGCCAAGGTCACTGGTGGGCCTCCTGGACTTCAAATCCAGTGTGGGGCGCTAGAACCGTCCCGGGTGGGTTCGATTCCCATGCACTTCCGCCAAATTTTTTTTAAAAGGATTCAAAACATGAAAAAGATATTATTCGCTTGTTGCTTTCTGCTTTTTTATCCTTTCTCCTCAGATGCCGGCAATCTCTCCGTTGATGAAGCATTCAAAAAAATTTTCCCCCAACATAAATTTGAGAGCATTAGCCCCACTTCCATCAAAGGTGTTTATGAGGTTTATACCGGCAATCAGATTTATTATTTCATGCCTGAAGCAGAGGTGGTCATTACCGGCAATATCATCACCAAAGACGGTGTAAATCTTACCCGGGAAAGCAACTCAAAGAAAATGGCGGCAAAAATGGCCAAACTTCCGCTGGAAAGCGCCTTAAAAATAGGTAAAGGAAAAACAACTGTCATTGAATTTACGGATCCCAACTGTCCTTACTGCCGCCAGGCTTTCCAATACTTTGCCGCGCGCAAGGATGTAACCGTTTATGTGTTTTTAATTCCGCTTTCCCATGATTCGGAAAGAAAGATCAGGCATATCATCTGTTCTGAAAATAAAGTTAAAACTTATGAAGATGTAATGTCCGGCAAGCTGGACAAGAACGCGCCGCTTAACATTTGTAACGACAAAAAAGCCGATGATACGATAAAAACTCACCGGGAGATGGCCTCTCAGGCCGGAATAAGGGCAACACCAACGTTTCACTTGAAGGGCAATGCCATTGACGGTTTTGAAAAAGATATAATCGACAACCTCTTAAATCAGTAGCGCCGACTTCTTCCATCGATGCCCCACGGAATCAGAGCGCTAACTAATCTTTGCTCCTGCCGCTCCTTCGCCATCCACCGTCAGCAACACAAGCCCTTCTTCTCCATGCGCCGCCAGCAGCATTCCGCACGACTCGACTCCCATTAATTTTACCGGTTTCAAATTGGCGACCATTACAATTTTCTTGCCGATCAAATCTTCCGGCTTATAATCCTTGCCTATACCGGCAACAATCGTTCTTGCTTCGCCAATATCCACTTTAAGCTTGATGAGTTTACTTGATTTGGGAACAAATTCCGCTTCCAGTATCAGTGCCACACGCAAATCAACTTTGGAAAAGTCTTCATAATCAATTTCCGGTTTTGTATCCGTCAAGACACGTTTCCTTTCGTTCGTCTGTTTTTCCTTCGGTATCTCAACACGGGGGAACAATGATTCTCCTCTCGACAACGTCCCGCCCGCAATCAAAACACCCTCTTTCCCTATACTGTCCAAACTTAATTTCCGCCCATCACCCGCACCGATTTGCTTTAATATTTTTTCTGACGATTGCGGCATAAAGGGAAATATCAAAACCGCAACCGCATGCAGCGCAAGGAGTAATTCATACATGATCCCGGTTAATTCTTGCCTTTTTGATGAATCTTTTCCCAACGCCCACGGTTCTTTTTCCACGATATATTTGTTGACCGTGTTAATAAACTCCCAGGTGACTATCAACGCTTTATGCAAGGACATGTCCGCGAATGATGCCTTTACTTCCGCGACAGCGGCCTGCGCAGCATTTTGCAGCATTGAATCCTTATCTCCGGCAACACCCTGAGGAACTTTACCGTCGCAATATTTCATCGCCATGGCAATGACGCGGCTCACCAGATTTCCCAAATCGTTGGCAAGGTCGGAATTCAATCTTTGTACAAACGCTTCTTCAGAGAAATTGGAATCCAATCCAAAAACCATGTCGCGTAGCAGAAAATAGCGGAACGCATCCAAACCGTATTTATCTTTTAAATCCAGCGGTCGCACAACATTGCCAAGACTTTTGGACATTTTACTCTGCTCAACATTCCAATATCCATGAACGTTGAGATGCCGGTATGGCTCAATTCCGGCGGCTTTGAGCATGGTCGGCCAGTAAATGCCGTGCGGCTTCAAAATATCCTTGGCGATGAGATGCTGGGCGACAGGCCAGAACTTTTTAAATTTTTCTCCTGTGGGGTAAGCAAGCGCGGTGATATAATTAATTAAGGCGTCGAACCACACATACGTCACATAGTTTTCATCAAACGGCAAAGTAATGCCCCACTGCAGGCGCGTCTTGGGACGGGAAATACACAAATCTTCCAGTGGTTCCTTCAAAAAAGACAAAACTTCATTGCGATATCTTTCTGGGCGGATGAAATCGGGATTGTCTTTAATATGTTTAATCAGCCAGTCCTGATATTTGCTCATTTTAAAAAAGTAGTTTTTTTCTTCGATATACTGAGGTTCTTTGCCATGCTCCGGGCATTTACCCTCCACAATCTCTTTTTCGGTCAAGAATCTTTCACAGCCAAAACAATAATAACCGCCGTAGCTGCCGAAATATATATCGCCGGCGTCGTACACCTTCTGTAAAATATACTGTACGGTTTCGATATGGTTCTTATCCGTTGTGCGGATGAAATAATCGTGTTCTACGGCAAGTTCAGGCCACAGGGCGCGAAACTGCGCGCTGATTCCATCCGCGTATTCCTTCGGCGTAACCGAGGCCTGCTTTGCCGCTTCAGCTATCTTATCCCCGTGTTCGTCCGTCCCCGTAACGAAATAAGTATCGACTCCGCTCATACGGTAAAACCTCGCCAGGACATCCGCAACGATAGTCGTGTAGGCATGCCCGATATGCGGCGAAGCGTTAACATAATAAATAGGCGTGGTAATATAAAAAGCTTCCGACATATAAAAACCTTTTCACTGTTTATTAAGAAAAACCGTTTTCTTCATCCATTTTTTCCAAATCTTCAATTTCTTTTTCTTCCGGGAATATCTGATCCGTCTGTTTATCAGTATCATCCTGCGCAGACTGCTTGTTTTTTTTGGCTCCGAGATATTCCTCATGCTCAAAAGCCAAGCAACACATCAGACGCCCGCACAAACCGGAAATCTTTTCCGGATTGAGCGACATACTTTGTTCTTTGGCCATTTTCACTGTAACTCTTTCCAAATTCTGCAGTATCCCCGCACAACATATTATTCGACCGCAAATACCCATACCTTTTGAAATCCGGGCTTCCTGACGGGCACCAATCTGTTTGAGTTCTATACGTGTTTTGAATTTCTGCACAAGGTCCTTAACCAACTCCCGGAAATCAACCCGGTTGTCCGCGGTAAAATAAAAAATTATTTTACTTCTGTCGAACTGACAATCCACATCGATCAACTTCATGGATAATCCCCGTTCCTGTATTTTTTCCTGACAAAACCTTTTGGCCTCTTCCTCCAGTTTTTCATTCTCCTCTTTTTCCTGCATGTCCTGAGCGCTTGCTTTACGCACTATTTTTTTAAGATTTGGCGGAAGTGCCGATTCCGGGCATCTGCTAACGTCCGTAACGACGATTCCCATCGACAAGCCGTTTTCCGTATTTACGATAACCTGGTCGCCCACGCGGACAATATTATCGGAAGTGTTGAAACTGTAAATCCTGCCTTCTTTTTTAAATTTTACACCGACGATATTTACTGGCAATTTTTACTCCACCTGAATTTAATAATTTAACTTAAATGCCATTGTTTCCAATGTCAATAATTTGTTGCTGTTGCGTTCAATAAACCGCTGCGCCTCTTCCACCGACTCAATATTCCAGAGAATTTGCTCGCCGGATAAACGACCGGCTGCCGAACCAACAAAATCCATTTTATCCTGATTTATCAGCATTTGAGACTTTTTTGTCTCCTTGTAAATCAAAACGTCACGGAAATAGCCGCTGATTATATCCAAAGCAACCTTGATCTTCTTTTTATCTTGATTCAAAAAAGAGGCAAAATTTATCATGCTGAACGGTTCGGCTTTTTTTACAGCGGCAAGCTTGGCAAGGATATCGGAACGAAAAGACATTGTCTCCTCGTTGTTCAAATTCAAAGCTCGGCCGATAGCGCCTCCAGACAAAGACGCCAGTAAAAAGGCTCTTTTTTCTTCCATTTTCATTTTTTCCATAAGAAATTTGGCCACGTCATCCTGGCGCAGCGGATTAAAGCGCATATGCAGACATCGCGATAGAATCGTGGCGGGCAGAGAATAAGGGCGGCTGGTAACCAAAATTAACAAATTTGCCGCCGACGGCTCCTCCAGCGTCTTGAGCAGAGCGTTGGCCGCCTGCTCGTTCATTTTATCGGCATCATCGACAATAAAAATCCGGCAGGAAGCCTCCAGCGGCTTAAAATTCATCTGCTGCTGGATCTCGCGGACAGCGTTAATACGAATAAACTGTCCCTCCGGTTTGACGGAAAAAAAATCAGGATGAATATTCTGGCTGATTTTCCGGCAAGAAACGCAGTCTCCGCAGGAATCGTGAATCAGGCCTGACTTTTCGCAATTACAGGCCCGGCCGAATTCCACCGCGAGCGTTCTCTTACCGATGGAAGAAATGCCGCTGAAAAGATAAGCATGTCCTATCCTTTTCTGCAGCAATGTTTTTTGAAGCACTTCTATTTGCTTATCGTGACCGAAAATATCGCGAAAGGGCATATTAAATTACATTTTAAGGCAAAAATATTTTTAATGCGCGTTGAGAAAAGCCATAATATGGCTGCGCACCTCTTTTTGAACTGTTTCTATATCCATCGTTGCATCTATCAAACGAAAGCGTCCAGGCTCGCTTTTATAAATACTTAGATATCCCTCGCGAACCCGTGCATGAAAAAGGACATTTTCCCTCTCAAATCTGTCGGAGGAAGATGAATCTGCCAGAGAATCATTCCGCTTAATCGCCCTTTGCAGCCCCATCTCCACCGGCAAGTCAAAGAGCAGTGTTAAATCAGGTTTAAGTCGCAGCGATGACCAGTCATTGACAATTTTTATGAATTCCCCGCTCAGTCCCCGGCCAGCGCCCTGATAGGCATAGGTGGCGTCAGAAAAACGGTCACATAAAACAATCTTGCCCGCCTCTAACGCGGGAACAATCGCCTCCCGTACATGCTGCGCCCGGGCAGCACAAAACAAAAACAATTCCGTCTCCGCGCACATGTCACGATGGCCTCTGTCAAATAAAATACCGCCGATTTTCCGACCAATGTCGGTGCCGGAAGGTTCCGACGTGACAAAAAACGGAATTTTTTTCTCCAGTAGAAAATCGGCCACAAGCCTCATTTGAGTCGATTTACCGGAACCTTCAATGCCTTCGAAGGTAATCAATCCTTTCATTAGCCTAGCCCCCGCTGTACAATCAAATGAGAAAATGCTGCAAGTTACCCGCCAGCCAACGCGATTTTCAGAATAGACAGATTTACTTTTTAGTGTTTATAAGCAAGACGTGCATGGTCAAATCTTCTCTCTGACGATTTGACCGTATTTGTCCGCCTTTAATTATTTCGTTTACTTTTCATCTCCCGGCACAATCGCCTCCACCGGACATTGTTCGGCACAGTTTCCGCAATCATTGCAAAGCTTGGGGTCAATAACATATTTTTCCTCGCCCTCCGAAATAGCGCCCTCAGGGCATTCACCTTCACAGGAACCGCAAGCGATGCATTCATCAGTAATCACATACGCCATGACTTTCTTCTCCTTTTACAAAAAATTATTTCCTTAACGCTTTCCCTGTTTTTACAAACAAATTTTTTACGCAAAATCCAGTGATTTCGCTTCTGAGACAAACTCTTTCAAGTCTCACATCATTTTGGACCGATGTCCCCAGCGAACTGATCACTAAACGGACACAACCTCTTTAATGCCCGGAACTTGGTTTTTAATTATCTTTTCTATGCCCATTTTCAGAGTCATTTGTGACATCGGACAACCCTGACAAGCGCCGGTCAACTTAACCTTAACCACGCCGTCCGGACTGACGTCAACAAGCTCCACATCACCGCCGTCAGCCTGCAGGCCGGGCCTGATGAGTTCTATAGCTTTTTGCACCTGTTCTTTCATCTGTGCTCTCCTCAATTTTGACAAATATTCGACCAGCTTCTTAACGTGGCATATACCCGAACATATCGTCTGCCACCTTGCCCGCCACTTTCGACAATTCCGGCTTAATCAACATGTAACTTTCCGCCCTGTGATGTCCCGCCTTCCACATAACCTGCCCGGTAACCGTCTCATAAAGCTTCATCCCCATGCTTACCTTGGCAATTTTTTTATCGTCCTCCACCATGTATTTCCAAATATCGACAGAAACTATCAAGAAAGCATCCGCCTTGATTATTTCGCCAATCTTTCTGCTTAAGTACGGATCGGAAAAATTTAATGCCTTCAATTTGGAAAGATATTCATTCATCGCGTTGCGCAGTTCTTCGTTGGCCTGAATCTGGTTATTTAAACTCTGATTATCAACCACGAGGGAAAACCATCTTTTTTCCCTGAGAACATCCGCAACAACCTTTTCGACAATACCTTTTGCTTCCTCATAAGGCCCGACGTCAGCATTTAAAATAGCTATACTTTGCGGATGAAAATCCCTGGCGGCAGGGTCCACCTGCGAAAAACGCAAACTAACGCAAGCAGTCAGCGCAAAAACGCAAACGACTAGAATACATATTATATACGATTTTCTGGTCACCGGATATTAACCTCTCCTTCTTCTTAAGAATCCTTCTCTCAAAAAAAAGACCAAACAACAACGCATAAACCCGCGATAATATAAACAGTTTCCAGAAGTCCTTCAGTAACCGCCCCTGAAAGTCCGGATTTTCTATCACAAAGACTCAAACAAATCCACATATATAATACACAGGTGAGCAAAAAAAGACCGAGCGCTGACGTCCAGCCGGCAAAATAAGAAAAAACAAGCACGGCAAACAGTGCCGCAGAAATAATGTTAAGAATAACTTTTGTTCCCGTTTTACCGACCAGCACGGGAATAGTTTCCCGTCCGATCAGCTTATCGCTCTGCATTTCTAAAATATCAGATATCGCTGAACGGATAAAAACTATCCCGAAAGTGAAACCGAAACCAACTGCCATACCCGGATAGAAAAAATATTCGGTATTCAACACCGGTAAAACCGCCGTTACCATCCCCCAAGCCGCAGCAATAAAAATATTCTTCGAACCCGGTAAGTCTTTGAGGCTTTGGAAACGCCATTTATCGGGCAGTATTCTCATATTATACAGAATGCCGGCAACAGACATAAGCAAAAGAAAAATAAAAGGGACAAGGCCTTTTATAAAAGCCAGCACCAGAGCGACAGTGATGGAAAGAATGGCTACGTTCCGATAAAGTTTGGAATGTCGCACGTAAATTTCTTCCCGAAAAGAGCCGATGATACTGACCGGAACGCGGCCAATCAATCTGTTCAAAACATGCATGCCGTAAACGAAAAAAGCGGCGAGGGCGATATCCGGAATTTGAACGCTTTTTTTCTGCAACAGCACTACGGCGGCACACAAGCAACCGGCACCGAGAGCGGAATAAATATCCGCCTTAATCGCCAACACCCAAAGCTTCATCAAAAACCACGTTGTCTTGGGCCTCGCTATTCGACTGGCGGCAATTCTATCCATAACACGATCAATAATCCAGTTGGGTGTGGAAGCACCGGCGGAAACACCGACGCGATCGTAAGAATTCAATTTAATGTTTTCCATTTCCGTCGCTGTCTCGATTTGAAAAACCGGCTTATTTGTCCGACGTGCCAGATCCGCCAGCCTTTTGGTGTTGGCGCTGTTTCTGCCGCCGACAATAAAAACGGCGTCCATCTCGCGTGCCAGTGCCACAACTTCGGCCTGCCGTTCCTGTGTGGAAGAACAAATCGTGTTGAAAACCACGGCATCGGGATAGATACGCCTTATTTTGTCTACGATTAAATTGTAATCGCCGGAAGTCTGCGTGGTTTGAGCAACAACACAAACACGGCCCAGGGGCGGTAATTTCTCAACATCTTCAAGTGAATTCAGGGCGATACCTTGACCGCCGGCGTAACCTAAAAGAGCATCAACTTCCGGATGTTCCCTGTCGCCGACAATAATTACCGTATACCCCAGAGAGGTATGCTTTTTTATTATGGCCTGCACGTAACCGACTTTCGGGCAGGTGCAATCAATTATTTTTACCCCGCTGGCCTTGATTTTTTTCCGTTCGGCAGGAGCGATGCCGTGCGCCCGGATGACGAGCACGGAGTTTTTTTTGTCGGCAATTTCATCAATACTTTTTACCGGTTTAATTCCGCGGCTTTTGAGCAACTCGATGGTCTGCGGATTATGAATCAGGGGGCCGTAGGTATAAATTTCACGCCCGGTTTCATGCTGGGCTATCTCCAGCACGATATCCACCGCGCGCCGCACGCCCATGCAAAAACCGGCAGTCCTGGCAAGTTTTATTTCCACTAATTTATTTTTTCCTCAGTAAAATAAAAAATTCTTTATTGCCCGCAGGGCCCAATAAGGGAGATACACGGGTGCCTTCTACCGTCAGATTCAGCCCACGACTGAAATCCGCAATTTCTTTTATCACCCGTTCATGAATGGCGGCGTCTTTCACCAGACCATTTTTGCCCACTTCGTTTCTTCCCGCTTCAAACTGAGGCTTAATCAGAGCCAGTACTGAAGCCTTGTCCGCAATCAAATTTATCACAGGCGGCAAAACAATCTTCAGGGAAATGAAGGAAACATCAATGGTCGCCAGTTCCGGCGCTTCCTGTAAATGATGTCCGTCATAATAGCGGATATTCGTGCGTTCGATTACGACCACCCGCTCATCCTGGCGTAATTTCCACGCCAGCTGCCCGTAACCGACATCCAGCGCGTAAACTTTGCGTGCTCCCGACTGCAGAAGACAATCCGTAAAACCTCCGGTAGAAGCCCCGATATCAAAAACAACCATGTTCCGGACATCCAGATTAAAGTCATCCAATGCTCCCTTCAGCTTCAGACCGCCACGGCTCACGTAAGGATTATCTTCACCCATTATTTGCACTTGAGCATCGGCGGCGACAAGCGTGCCGGCTTTGTCCGGATAGCTTTCATTGATTTTTACCGCCCTGGCCAAAATCAAGGCGCGCGCCTTTTCCCGGGTGGGCGCGATTCCGCGTTCAACCAGAAGTTTATCTAACCGAATTTTATCCGCACTCATCTCAATTTAAGAATAAGGGTAAAGCGAAATTTCATTTCGCCATCTCTTTTATCGCCCGAATGATACCATCTTCATCAATACCGTATTGGTGGCGTAATTGGGCCTGCGTGGCATGCTCGACAAATTCATCGGCGATTCCGAGTCGTTTTACTTGCACATCACTCACATTCTTCTCGGCCAGCACCTCCAAAACGGCGCTGCCGAAACCTCCCTGGAGCACATTTTCTTCCACGATGATCATCTTTTTAAATGACGCGGCTGTTTTTAATATCAGCGCTTTATCGAGCGGCTTTACAAACCTGGCGTTGATTACTTCGACCTCGATGCCTTCGGCGGCCACTGTCTCCGCGGCGGCCACGGCCGGGTAAACCGTCGCACCAATGGCTATGACGACCAAATCGGAACCTCTGCGCAGCACTTCCCCCTTGCCTATCGGCAAAACTTTCAGTTCTTTATCCATCCTCGCCCCAACGCCCCTGCCGCGCGGGTAGCGCACCGACACAGGAGAACCGCAACTAACGGCTGTCTTGAGCATGTGCCTCAGCTCGTTTTCGTCTTTAGGCGCCATGACAATCAAATGGGGAATGGAACGCAAATAGGAATAATCAAAAATACCCTGATGGGTCGCGCCGTCTTCGCCGACAAAGCCGGCGCGGTCAATGGCAAAAACAACAGGAAGCTTCTGCAGGCAGACATCATGAAGAATCTGGTCATAGGCGCGTTGGAGGAATGTTGAATAAATGGCGACCACCGGAAGAAATCCTTCCACAGCCAATCCGGCGGCAAAGGTCACCGCATGCTGCTCGGCAATACCCACATCGTACAGGCGCTCGGGAAAAACCTGACGAAATTTTTCTAATCCCGTTCCTTCACACATGGCGGCGGTAATGGCGACGAGTCGTTGATTCTCCTGAGCAAGCTCAATCAGCGTTTTGCCGAATACTTCCGTATAGGAAGGAAACACGCTGGCAGAAGCTAAAGTCTGTCCGGTTTCCACATCAAAGGGAGCAATGCCGTGATAACTGAGCGGTTTTTCCTCGGCAAATTTATAACCTTTGCCTTTTTGGGTGATAACGTGAACAAGCACCGGTCCTTCCAAGTTCTTGACGTTTTCAAAATTCTTAATCAGGTAATCAAGCCTGTGTCCTTCAAGCGGGCCAACATAAGTGAATCCCATTTCTTCAAAAAGACCGCCCGGCACGACAAACGTCTTCAGTGATTCTTCTATTTGTTCTGAGAATTTGACGATATGCTCACCAATGCCGGGAATATTCTTTAAAAACCCCTTAACATCAGCTTTAAATTTCGTTACTCTGTGACCCGTCATTATGCGGTTCAGGTAGGAAGAGAGGGCGCCGACGTTGGGGGAAATGGACATTTCATTATCATTGAGAACAATGATCATGTCTTTCTTGCTGTCACCGGCCCAGTTCAGCGCTTCAAACGCCATCCCGGTAGTCATGGAACCGTCCCCGATAACGGCGATTATTTTGTCTTTCTCGCCTTTCAAACACTTAGCCTGCGCAAACCCCGCCGCCGCGGAAATCGACGTTCCGCTGTGCCCGACATTAAAAACATCATAAATGCTTTCTTCTCTCCGGGGAAAGCCGCTTATGCCCCCCCGCAAGCGCAACGAGGAAAAGCTTTCTTTGCGGCCGGTGATGATTTTATGCGCGTAGGATTGATGACCGACATCCCAGATAATTTTGTCCTGAGGCGTATTAAACACAAAATGCAGGGCCAGAGCCAATTCCACCGCACCCAGTGATGAGGCCAGATGACCGCCGCGCAATGCAACCGTGTCAATGATGAGCCTTCTTATTTCCTGCGCCAACGTATTCAGCTCGGCGATACTGAGTTTTCTTAAATCCTGCGGAAATTCAATTTTCTGCAAGACGCTGTAATCTACCGTTTCCTGTTGTTTGACCAAAATAAAGGCCCTTCCGGTGCAAAATTTATTCTTGTCTATTTTCGATATAGCGGGCAATCACGCGCAAAGGCCGAGCCCGTTCGTCAAAGGCGGTAAGACTCGCAATCGCCTCATCCACATGATATTGTAATTTCTGCCTCGCCGCGTCCATCCCCAGCACGGACGGATAGGTGAGTTTGCCGCGCGCTACGTCACTACCGGTTTTCTTGCCCATTATCGCGCTATCCCCCGTCACGTTCAAAATGTCATCCGCAATCTGAAAAGCCAGACCTAAGTTCAGACCATAGCGGGACAGCGCCAGCGTTTTATTTTTACCGGCACCGGATACAATCGCACCCGCTTTCACCGAAGCAACGATCAACGCGCCTGTTTTGCGCCGATGAATCTCGCTCAAAATATTTTCATCAGAATTCATGTTTTCGGATAAAATATCCAGGGCCTGCCCTCCCACCATACCGGAAATACCGGCGGCGTAAGCTATTTCCCGAATCACGCTCAGGCGTTTTTCGGCAGGCAACATTATTTTTCCCGTCCTCGATAAAAGGACAAAAGCTTCGGTAAGCAGCGCGTCACCGGCTAAAATGGCCAACGCTTCGCCGAAAACTTTGTGGCTGGTCGGCTTGCCGCGGCGGAAATCGTCATTATCCATCGCCGGCAAATCATCATGTATCAGGGAATAAGTGTGAATCAATTCGAGCGCGCAGGCGACCGGTATGGCCGGTGCCAGATTGCCTCCCGCCGCATCCACGGCGGCAAGGCACAAAATCGGCCGAATCCTCTTGCCGCCGGCGAAAACGCTGTAATGAACCGCTTTATAAATTTCTGACGGGCCGTTTCCGTGGGGCGCGAGGAAGCCCTGCAGAGCTTCCTCCACCAACTTTTTTCGATCCTGCAGATAAGCTTTTAAAAACTCCTCATCCTTTTCCATCACTGTCTTCTTCCTGAAAACATTTCGTCCGCAGCGAATCCTCTTTCCCCAACAACATCTCCACCCGCCTTTGAGTTTCCTCCAGCTTGGCGGAACAAAAACGGACAAGCTTAACGCCTTCCTCAAAGGATTTCATGGCTTCTTCCAACGGCATGTCGCCTGTTTCCAGTTTTCTTACTATATCTTCCAGCTTCTGCAGCGCGTCTTCAAATTTTTCCTTGGCCATAATTTTTTACCCCCGTGATACTTTTTTCACCCTGGCGTCGATACTTCCCTCGGCCAGCCGTATGTTAACATCATCTCCCACTCTCAACTCATCCGCCCGACGAATAACCGCATTTCCGGCCATGCCGCGCGTAATACTGTACCCACGCCGCAAAACATTCAAGGGACTTAATGATTCCAAAACAACCGCTGTTCTCCGCAGCTGCTCGTTATAAAACGCTAAACGACCGGAAAATATTCTCCGCATATTTCTTCCGATATTGTTTATTTTTTCTTTTTTTTCTTCTATTTTTCTGGCGGGGCTCTGATGCAGAAGACGTAATTCCCGCTGACGCAGATCCGTATACAGGTTTTTTTCTATATGATGGAAAGCGGTCTTCAGCCGGTCTCTCAAAACATCCAAATGAATTTGCCAACCCGCCAACAACCGGCGCGGATCCCTGAGTCTTGTTTTAAGCTCGTCGAGCTCATCTTTTTTTTCTTCAACACACCGCAATAAGCCCACCTTTATTCTGTCATCCAATTTCTGTAATTTTTTCAGCAATTCTTCTCTTTCCGGCACGACCAATTCCGCGGCGGCGGAAGGCGTGGGGGCGCGCAGATCAGCCACAAAATCGCAGATGGTAAAATCAGTTTCATGACCAACAGCGGACACGATGGGGATAGAAGAATGAAAAATTTCCCTGGCCAGCATCTCATCGTTAAAGGGAGCCAAATCTTCCAGCGAGCCTCCCCCCCGTGCAATAATGATTACCTCCGTCCTTCCGTCAGCATGTAAATTGCGCAAGGCCTGAACAATTTCCCGCGTTGCTTCAGCGCCCTGCACCCGCACTGGGGCGATAATCAAATCGACGGAGGGAAACCGCCTTGCCATAATATTCAATATATCCTTGATTACGGCGCCGCTCGGCGAAGTTATCACGCCGATTATCCTCGGCAAAAACGGGATAGTTTTTTTATATTTTTCGTCGAACAAACCTTCAGCGGCAAGCTTGACTTTAAGCTGCTCAAATAATTTCTGCAGCGCGCCGACGCCTCTGGGCTCTGCACTCTCCACGATTAGTTGATATTCGCCGCGCGGCGTGTAAACGCTTACTTTGGCCCGGCAAAGGATATGCAGGCCTTCTTCCAGTTCAAAAGAAACTCCCTGCCGGTAACGCCCAAACTGTTTGAAATAAACAGCCCTGATTTGGCTTTTGTCATCTTTGAGCGTGAAATAGACATGCCCTGACTGCGGCCGACGCAGATTGGATATCTCCCCTTCCACCCAAACGAAACCAAAAGTTTCCTCTAGGATATATTTAATGTTTTCATTTAGTTGCGAAACAGTAATTATTTCCTGCGCCAGCCCCATCATGCGTTGTGGAGTATCAAATATTTTCAGGTAAAACAAGTTTGATTTTGCCCCCTAACAAACGACTTCAGATTGACTTTTAATCATCCTTGTTCTAATAATCTCCTCAGGTATTAAACCAAGGAGAATCAAACTTAATGAAAAAGAAGAACCTACTGAATAAGCCGGTGGAGCACATTGACATCAAATCCATCAACACCGTGAAAATGATTAACGCCATGGGAAAAATGTCTTTTTCCGCACGGGATCTGGCTTGTGCCGCCGATATTTACGACAGAATGCTCAGAGAAAAGAACTGCGCAATTATACTTACGATCGCCGGGTCAACCTCCGCCGCCGGCTGTATGCAGGTGTATGTTGACCTGGTAAAAAACAATATGGTGGATGTAATTGTGGCCACCGGCGCGTCAATTGTGGACATGGATTTTTTCGAAGCTCTCGGTTTCAAACATTACCAGGGCACCCCTTTCGTTGATGACAAATTGCTGCGTAAACTTTATATCGATCGTATCTATGATACTTATATAGACGAAGAACAGCTACAAGCCTGTGATCGCACAATTAAGAAAATCGCCGACAATCTGGAACCGCGTCCCTATTCTTCACGTGAGTTCATTGCTGAAATGGGAAAATATTTAAAAAAACACTCCAAAAAGAAGAATTCACTCGTGCAGGCCGCGTACGAAAACAATGTGCCGATTTTCTGCCCGGCATTTTCCGACAGTTCGGCGGGTTTCGGACTTGTTCTGCATCAATACGAACGCAAAAGAAATCATATTACCATCGACTCGGTGAAAGACTTCATGGAACTGACCATGATCAAAATCAAAGCAGGTAAAAGCGGTTTATTAATGATCGGGGGCGGCGTTCCAAAAAATTTCGCCCAGGATACGGTTGTCTGCGCCGAAGTACTGGGCAAGAAAGTGCCGATGCATAAATACGCGGTTCAAATAACGGTAGCCGATGTGCGCGACGGGGCATGCTCCAGCTCTACGCTCAAGGAAGCAAACTCCTGGGGTAAAGTGGATTCATCATGCGAGCAAATGGTTTATGCGGAAGCTACCACTGTTTTGCCATTGCTTGCCAGCTACGCCTACCATAAGGGAAACTGGAAAAAGCGTAAAAAATGGCAGTTGGCAAAAATCTTTGATTAATTAAAATAAATAAAATTTTAAGATAAAGGGATCAATCCCTACATGCAATAATGGATCTTTGAGCAGCTTTAAAGCCGCTTTTTCAATCTGGTCTCCGAAAATAAAATCAGGCATTCTTTTTTGACTTTTCAATTTTCAGTTTGTCGTCCGTAATGGTCGAGAAGAAATCGGCAGACCACAGCTTCACCGCTTCGCTGTTTTTTATAAACGGCAGCACATCTTTTTTAGCCTGAGCAAAATCAACCGATGCAAAGCGTTTGTGCAGACGGCTCTTCAAATCCTTTTCAGATAACACCGCATCGGCGGGAAGATGGCCGGTCTGCTTCATCCGCTCGGCCAGATGCCTGACATTGACAGGGATTGATTGTGATAAAAACCAGATATAATCATAAAAATCACGCCCCTTGACTCGCGTTTTCCATGATCGGCAAAGCAGCGCGTGTATTTTTCCGGCAAAAAGCGAAGAAGGCGAGTAAATACGCACCGAATAAGGCACAGGTCGCAACTGATATTTCATTTCAAACGTTGCACCGGACGGAGGCTGGGTATCTACTTCCAGTTTGATACGCAACTGCTCCCGGGGATTAATACCTGTCACCGGCGGTTGAACCGACGCAATTTTCACAATATGAATCTGCGTGCCGCCTTTGATAAAGGCCGATTTGACGGGCGAATCATTCTGCTTCATTTTTTCCTGAACGGTCATGTCCAGACCGTAGGCGCCCAGTTCATCCTGCACAGCCTGCGTAAAGGAAGAAAGATCAAATTTCTTGTCGCTTTTCGTTAGAGAAAAATCCAGATCTTCGGAAAAACGATCCAGGCCGTAAAAGACGCGCAGGGCCGTCCCGCCGTAAAACGCGGCATGTGTGAAAAAACCGCCGCGATAAAGCCCGAGCAAAGCAATCTCCTGAACGATTTCGTTGAGCGCGTGACGGTAATCATCCGCCGTGCGGCAATCATACGCTTTAAGCATGTCGGCCAGGGCGCTACGCATGGTTGGCTTCTCCTTCCAGCCATTTCAAAAGCAGCCGGAATATTTTCTTTTTGTAAAGCGGAGCAAGAAACATAATGCTTTCCCTGTCCAGAGAAAGCAGAGCCTCGCGCTCCATTCGCCAGTCCTCAAAAAGCAACGCCCGCAGCGCTTTGATGCTGCCGATGCCTCGTGTCTTGTAGAGCATATCGCAAAGCGCCTTTTCCGGCGTGGCCATCAGATAGCTCTGCTCATTTTCCGAACCCAGCACAACGCCGTAGGGAAAAACCGCAGCCGGCAGATAGTAATAATAGAAATCACCCAGCGGTGTGGAAAAATGACGATTCTTGTTTTTATTGTAAGCCGCCGATGTAACAGCCTGCACCCGCTCCGGAATCAGTCCGTAATGGGCAAGCGCGTATTCAAAGGAGATATAAGACGGGCCATAGATGACAGCCGCCAGACTCTTGAGGGAATAAGCGTTTTTCTCCTTGCCGTCCAGAAAGATACCCTGGCGCACCTGAATCACATCGCCGGACTTGATCATTCGGGTAAGCCTAGCTTTGGGCGAAGCGTAATCCCGCAGTTCGTGCATGATGGTTTGATGATTCTTGTGCATATTATCTCCAGTAAGTATCGTTTTATTGTACTTTTTGGAGAAAGTCAACTATATATTGGCTCAGTGGCCGGTACCGCGACTGGTAAAAACCCCGATATTGTCTGCCCCACAGCTACGCCCGGCAGGGAAACCCAGCGCATGCAGGGCATTGCCGAGGGGATCAATCCCTACATGTAATAATGGATCTTTGTGTATTGTAGGGTGCGTTTCCCAAAACGCTCCGGATACATCCTTGCACTTCAACGATGGCGATTGCGCTGATTGTCATTCCCCGGCTCACAGACCGGCGCATGCCGGTAGACCGGGGAATCCAGAAACAATAAATAAGATGGCGATTTATTCGGGCGTCAAACAGTATAGCTCGTAAACCAGTTTGTCGCTTTGCTTGTCACTGCTTGCCGCCACCTTTTTTCAATTAAACGAAATGTCAAGAATAAAAATGCTGCCCGATCACAAACCTATTCTAGATAAAATCGCATCGTTCCCTAATATGAATTAATTTTCTCGCTGGCAATTTTCTTAAACTTTTCTTGCAACTTTTCTTTGTATTCCTTGCCAATTCCATCAAATGTTTCGAGTAATTGAGTAAAAGTGTTTTTGCCGCCTATGAAGTCCCAATATTGTTCACCAACCAAGAAATCATTTGGCGAATCCATCATGCCGGTTTCTGTAAAACGAGAGTATGGCTCAGGATGATAAGGATTATACGGGAAAGCAAGAAATACTTTTATTGGTGAACGTTTTCTTGCAATCCATTCTAATAATTTTGTTTTGCTTTTTTCAAATACATCAATGTTAGGCTTTACTGTTTTAATCTCAAAATAATACTCGACCCCGTGTCGCTTCATATAAAAGTCGGCAATATTACCCGATTTCTGAAACTTACCCCCAGATGAAGAAGCTTTTAGTATTTCAGCCGTTTCTAGTTCTATGTTAGCTTTTCTTTCTTCGTTGCGTAATTCAGTTATTATTTTTTTAATAACGGCGCTCTGTTCTTTTGAAATTGCTCCTCAGTTTAAACTTCACAAACCTATATCAATTCTAAGTTCTTTTAAACTTAATTCCGCAGAATAAAGGTCCCCCGTAAGCTTCCCTATAAAGCAGACAGTTTAAAAGTAGAGTTTCCGGTATATTTTTGCATAACTTCGAGAGGCGTCATATTTTCCAGCGCGTCATGGGGTCGCCTCTCGTTGTAATCCATAATCCACCAATATGTTATTTCCCGCACCTCGTCAAGGCTACGAAAAAGATAAAGATTTAAAACTTCTTCGCGGTAAGTCCTGTTGAACCGCTCAATATATGCATTTTGGTTCGGTGCGCCTGGTTGGATATACCGGATGAACATTCCGGCCGATTCAGCCCAGGCGACAAAATCACCACTTAAAAACTCAGGACCGTTATCAACCCTTAAAACATCCGGCAAACCCCGTTCATTGCACAATCGTTCAAATATCCGGATCAATCGCTTGCCGGTAATGGATGTGTCTATCTCTATCGCAAGACATTCGCGATTAAAATCATCAATAACATTGAAGGTTCTAAACCTGTTACCCGCATATAAGCTATCACTCATGAAATCGGCTGACCAGATCTGGTTCGGATGCTGAGGCACCAAAAGCGGTTGAGGCATTCTGCGAGGCAACCGTTTCTTTGTGCGCCGTTTTTGATTCAGATGCAACTCACAATAAATCCGATAAACTCGCTTATGATTCCAAGGATAGCCCATCCTGCGCAGAGCACGAAAACACTTCCAAAATCCCCAACGGGCATGCCGCTCAACTACTTTATTCAATGCTCGGATAATATCAGCATCTCGTCTAAGGTCATCCTGTGGAACTTCGTAATAAGCTGCCCGGGATAAGCCCATGCATCGACAACTTCGCTGAATGGACAAATGATGCATGCCAATCAGAAAATTAACCGCTTCCCGTTTCTCGGACAGCTTTATAATTTTTTTTCAATCAAATCCTTCAGGGCACGGTTTTCTAAAGCCAAATCAGCATACATGCGCTTAAGGCGTCCCAACTCACTCTCCATCTCTTTCATTTTCCTGAGATCGGGAACCGTCATCCCACCATACTTGGATTTCCAATTGTAATAGGTTGCCTCACTGATCCCGTGCTTACGACATACATCCTTAACCAAACTGCCGCTTTCAACTTCTTTGAGAATCGAAAATATCTGTGTCTCGCTAAATCGTGACCCTTTCATAAAACCTCCTGACTTTTTATTCTGCCAGAAAGCTCTATTTTTAACATGTCCTATTTTAGGGGAAGCTTACGCTTACCTTTTCCCATTTGGGCATTATGCCCTCTAGTCTATTATTTTCAATATAATATTCTAATTGTTCGGATACGGATTTAAATCTCCTCGCCATTAAATAAAATTCTATTGGTATTTCATCTACAGAATTTTTATCGACATTTTGTTGAAGTTCTTTTGTCATTGCTTTCCCTCTCACAGCTCCCCCTCTGATTAAACCGGGAAAACAGAAAAGGGGTACTCTCTGCTTATCGGGTGCGCTCCCTATTCCCGGCTTGTTCTTTTTATCCTTTCGCCTTTTTGAACGGAAGCACTTTTGCACCGATCTTCAGCCCGTCCAGATAATCAGCCCATTTCTGCATCATCTTCCGTCTTTCGTTTAAATGTTGCGTCCTGTTGTAACTACGCCCCAGAGGATCGCTGACACGGTGAGCTAATTGCGCTTCAATGAAATCCGGTCTGACTTGCAAGACTTCATCAATAATTGTCCTTGCCATTGCCCTGAATCCGTGGGGTGTCATTTCGTCTTTCGTGTATCCCATGCGGCGCAATGCGGCTAAGACAGCGTTGTTTGACATTGGCCGGTCAAAAGTTCTGCCGGAAGGAAATGCATATTTACTCGCGCCGGTCAACTTTTTGATCTCTTCCAAAATCTTTATTGCTTGCCGCGATAGTGGCACAAGGTGCGGTTCACGCATTTTCATCTTTTCCGCCGGTATGCTCCAAAGGGATTCATCAAAATCAACCTCTGACCATTCCATGTGACGCAATTCGCCCGGACGGACAAAAACAAGCGGCGATAACTGCAAGGCTAATTTTACAACATAACTGCCGGAATAACCGTCAATGGCTCGAAGCAGCTCGCGGACTTTCTTCGGTTCGGTAATGGCCGCCAAGTGTTTTTCTTTTGCCGGTGGTAATGAACCAATCAAATCTTGCGCCGGATTGCGTTCAGCGCGTCCGGTAGATACCGCATAACGAAAAATCATATTGCAAATTCCTCTTATACGGTGCGCCCCTTCCAATACGCCCCTTGATTCGACACGCCTTAACACTGTCAGCAGTTCAGGTGCTTTGATGTCTTTAATTGGCCGTGTGCCTATCCAGGGGAAAACATCACGTTCCAGTGCACGCATGATTTTAGTCGCGTGTCCTTGTGTCCATTTCGTTTTAAACTTTTCGTGCCATTCTCTGGCTATGACTTCGACGGTTTCAGTTTCTTCAACTTTGGCTTGCTTCTGTGCTTTGCGTATTGCGCCGGGATCAACATTGTTTGCCAGCAATCTTCGCGCATCGTCACGCCTACGACGCGCGTCAAGAAGAGTTATTTCCGGGTAACTGCCAAAAGCAAGAAGTTTTTGCTTGCCGTTATACCGGTATTTAAAACGCCATAGCTTCCCGCCGGTGGGAGTAACCATAAGAAATAAACCACCGCCATCAAAAAGTGTTACGTTCTTTCCTTTTGATTTTGCTTTTTGAACTTTCATGTCAGATAAAGGAATAATTCGCTTTGGCATTGGATTCTCCTTTTTGGGTGTATCTGAAAATTATGGGTGTATTTCTGCTCCTAATATACACCCAAAATGGGTGTATATTATAAAACCTTATAACACGTCTTTAGACTAATAACAACAAAAAACCCGCTATTTCTAACGGGTTTTGTACTTCTTTGGATTTTGTCGGATTGTCTTTTGGTGGAGATGAGGGGGATCGAACCCCTGGCCTCGGCGTTGCGAACGCCGCGCTCTCCCAGCTGAGCTACATCCCCAACCTTGAGTTATAACCGGAAAAACGTTGGCGAGCATATATTATTGTCTATGTTAGTGTCAAGACATTGTTAGTCAGATTCTCACCTTGACAAAATAAGTGGCTTTTCTCTATACTAGGTGCGTAAATATTCAATATTATAATACCACAAAGTGGCCGTGTGTCCATTGAGTGCTTAAGTACAGCGTCCTTCACGCTATTACAAAAATGGAGCATAATCTTGTTCTTTCAAGGAGAAAAAACCAATGGCGAAAATTGACGCTTTTTTTCATCTGATGCATGATCAAGGCGCTTCCGATCTTCATCTTGTCGCCGGCCAACAACCGGCCCTTAGAATCCGCGGAGAAATAGAACGAATCAAATATGACAAATTAACAAACGAAGAATTAAAGGTTCTTCTTTACGAAATCACGCCGGAACATAAAATAAAACAGTTTGAAGAAACAGGCGATATAGATTTTGCCTATGAAATACCTTCCCTGGCGCGTTATCGTGCCAACTTCTTCCAGCAGAAACACGGGATTGGCGCTGTCTTTCGCGAAATACCAAGCAAAATCGCCACATGCACTGAACTGGGGCTGCCGTCTATCGTGGCAAAATTAGCCACCCTTCCTCGCGGTCTGGTGCTTGTTACCGGACCCACAGGATGCGGCAAATCCACAACCCTGGCCGCCATTATCGATGAGGCCAACCGCTTGCGCAAGGATCACATTATCACAATTGAAGATCCCATCGAATTCGTCCATCAAACGCAGGGATGCATCATAAATCAACGGGAAGTGGGAATCCACACGAAGAGTTTTGCCGCGGCCTTGCGCGGGGCGCTCCGCGAAGACCCGGATATTATTCTGGTGGGCGAAATGCGCGACCTGGAAACAATGTCATTGGCGCTTGAAGCAGCTTCTACCGGTCACCTTGTTTTTGCCACGGTACATACAACCAACGCGGCAAAAACGGTAGACAGAATTATCGAGGTGTTCCCCGCCCACGAGCAATTGCAGATACGTTCCACGCTGGCCGATGGCTTGCGTGCGGTTATTTCGCAGATTTTATTCAAAAGAGTCGATATCAAAGGACGCTGTGTCGCGTTGGAAATCCTGATCGCCACACCCGCGGTGCGCAATTTAATTCGCGAATCAAAAACCTATCAAATACCTTCCGTCATTCAAACGGGGAAAAAATACGGAATGCAACTAATGGATGACGGCATCTTGGATCTTTACAACCGTGGCTGGATCAGTTCTGATGAGGCTTACATTAAAGCTAACGACAAAAGCAGATTCCGTCCGTTTTTGAAATATCCGCCTTCAGATTTCACGGAAGCCTAAAAGCAAGGATAGCTTATGAAAAAACCAGAAATAGACTATATTCTGACCAAAATGTTGGAATCCAATATAAACATTTCCGACTGCATTCTGACCGTTGGCAAGCCGTTTCAAGTGGAAACAGCCGGTCAACTGGTGCCGGTGGAATTAGAACCGACCTTTGAAAAGTTAACGCCCTTTCAAACAGAAATATTCGCGCTCAATTTAATTAATCAGGACCAAAGGCTTCTCGAAACCCTCATCAGGGAAGGTTCGTGCGACCTGTCTTACGAACTGCCTGGTATTGCGCGCTTCCGTGTAAATATTTTTTCTCAGCTCGGCCATTATTCCATCGTTCTAAGAAAGCTTGAATCGAAAATACCTTCCTGCGCGGAACTGGGCCTCCCAGAAGCATTTTACAGTATCGCTGCAGAAAAAAACGGCATTGTTCTTATTACCGGTGCCACCGGAACAGGGAAAACCACTTCTCTTGCCGCGGTTATCAATGAAATTAATGAACATAATTCCGTGCATATAATTACTCTGGAAGACCCTGTAGAATATATGCATTCACAGAAAAAAGCCACGATAAACCAGCGGGAACTGGGCAAGGATTTTGATACTTTTGCCAACGGACTGCGCGCCGCTCTGCGACAGGCGCCTAACGTGATTCTGGTCGGCGAAATACGCGATCGGGAATCGGTGGAAATCGCCTTGAATGCGGCAGAAACGGGGCATCTTGTTTTAAGCACCCTGCATACGATTGATGCCGGTCAGACCATTAACCGTATTCTCGGCATGTTTAATATAGATGAAGAAAATCAAATCCGCACGCGCCTGGCCGATTCACTGCGCTGGATTGTCTGTCAGAGACTCATGCCTAAAGTTGGTGGCGGACGTATCGCCGCCTTTGAAGCAATGGGTACAAGTCTACGCGTCAAAGACATCATCCTGCACGGGGAATCTGAAGGAAAAACATTTTTTGACGTTATCCGCCAGGGCAAGGCCTTCGGCATGATCACTTTCGACAGTTGCATCGTCGAATTGTATGAAAAAGGTTTAATCACCGAAGAAACGGCCAGAGCCTACGCTTCAAACAAATCCAGTGTCGGGCGCGGCATAGACGCGATCAAGAGTGATCGGGGAGAAAAAACCACCGATTTACACAAATTGGAAGTGGATTTCCAGTATGGGAAAAGCAAAGTCGACCCATGGAAGATATAAAGAAATTTTAATCACGCATGTAACAAAGCCAGGCGATGAATATGAGTGCAGAACAAAAAGCAGCAAACACCTCTACTGAAAACATGGATTACTCCGGCCGTCCTTTCGGTTATCTCAGCCCGGATAAAGAAACCGCCATGATTTGCGTCCAAGACCAGAACACCTGTGCCCTCATCAACAATTCACTAATTGAATTAAATTATGACACGGTAAAACCAGCAGCCTTTAAAGAAGCGCTAAGATATATGCGTTTCCACATTTTTGACGTAATTGTTGTTGACGAAAATTTTGACATCAGCGTATTGGAAGTAAACCAGGTTCTTAATTATATAGAAAATCTGGTTATGCCGATACGGCGGCAATCTTTCGTTGTCTTATTGAGTGAAATTTATCCCACTCTGGACAGCATGCGCGCTTATAGCAGAAGTGTTAATTTGATTATCAACAAAAAAGAAATTGCCGATGCCGGCATAATTCTTAAAAAAGAAATTGCCAGGAATAAGGATTTCTACTTTCTTTTTAAAACGATTATCCGAAAGTTCGGAAAGCTTTAATATTCTTTTTTTACCTTTCCATCAGCTCGACGGTTTCTACGTGCCATCTTCATGCTCTATGGCCCGGCAAGCAGATATCAGATTGTTATAATAAGCCGGGTTTGTCTCCTGCTCCAAAGCTTTGCGGAAAGACAACGCGGCTTCGGAAAAACGGCGGGCTTTCATCAACGAGTTTCCCATGCGGTTATAGTAGGCACCCGTATCTTTACGTTCACCACACTGGACAGCCTGGTCATAAATCCGGCAGGCTTCTTTTATCTGATTCAGACCGATAAGACTATCCCCCCAAAAACAATAATAAAGGGGATTATCAGGATTTTCCGCAATACATCTTTTCACTATCCTTATCGCCTCTTTGTGGTTTTCTGCCTCCTGGAATAAGATGGCCAGTTTAAAAAGATAATAATCCTCCTGTTCCGGATCTATACGTGCCGCACGCAAATAAGCTCTTTCACTCTCGGCAAACAGGCCGGCGGTAAACAAGGCATTTCCCCACAAGCAGTAAATAGCGGAATTGTCACTTTCCAGATTAAGCATCTTTTCACAAACAGCACAGGCTTCTTGAGACCTGCCTGTCAGCAAATAGGCGTTGACCAGTTCCATCAGAAGATTTATGTCATCGGGCTGGGAGGCAACAGCTCTTTGGCAAATTTCCACTAAACTGCAAAAATCTTTTTCCTGTTTATAAATACGTACCAATTCATCAAAGGCAAATCCGGCAAAAACTTTCCGGGGCAGTTCGCGCTCAAAAAGTTCCTGAAAGCACCCTATAGCTTGTTTTATATCGCCGCTGTCATAATAAGCCCAAGCCAGCTTCAGCAAAATCGACTCTTCGCTGGAATTTTTTTTATAAACTTCTTTTAAGATTTTAATTGCCTGACTGTGCTGATTTTGTTTTAACAGATTTTCGGCTTGTGTTAACTTTGCATCCTTATCAGTCATAATCTGCAAAAATAAGGGAGGGGAAAGATGATTCTTTCCCCTCCTCGGCTAACAACTGCAAGAACCGCAACTTCCGCCGGCGGCCGGCGAAAGATTGGAAGTTAATTTGAATCCGGAACCTCCGGAGCTATCTACGAAATCAACATTAATTGGCTTTGCCTGTTCGTAAATATATTTTTCAATAACATATTTTGCTCCCTTTTCTTCAAAAACCTGGTCATCGCTTTTCGGCTCATCCAGAGCCATGCCCAACGCGGGCCCGGATCACCCTATGGAAAGAGTGATTCTTATCGCCAAAGCTTCATCTTTATCCTTAAGAAATTCCTTGATAACTTCAGCGGCTTTATCCGTAACTGTAAGCATTTCCTTTCCTCCTTGTCGGACAGCTAAAATACTGGCCAAATTAAACTGAAGTTAACTTAGCCATATTCAGCCAATTGTCAATCTTATTTTTATCCGACTTATAAAACTAATTACAAAATCAGGATATTTTTAGCATGTTGCCCCATAAGCGCTGTTTACCGATTCAGTGACAACCAGTTCCTTTTTTCTATATAACATGCTTGCTATTAACACGTTAAAAATGTAATAATTGTTATCAAAAGATAATGAGACATCATTAATGAATGATAAACCCTTTGCCAACTTCCAAAATATAATTTTTATATCTTTACTGGGAATTATCACGTTATTTTTCGGCTATTTGCTGAAAGTTTTTTTCTTTGCCATATTTTGGGCTGTTTTAATCGCCGGCATATTTTCTCCTCTGAATAAGTCATTAGTTAAAAAGCTTAAAAGTAAAAATCTCTGCGCGGGCCTTACACTGCTTGCTGTTTTAGTCTGCTTAATCCTTCCGCTGGGCCTCCTTGTCAGTCTGCTGATTAATGAATCCATGGAAATATATCAGGCAGTTGATTCTAATGAAAGCAAGTTGCTTGGCAACATCACGTGGCTAATAAATTATTTAAACAACCATCCTCTGTTCGCGCGTCTCGATATCAACCATGAATTTTTCACCGGCAAATCGGCGGAAATCCTAAAAGCTGTATCTGAATTTATTTTTAAGAATCTTTCCCAATTAACTCAAAACACGATTCTTCTTGTTATCCAATTTGCCGTCATGCTCTACTCTCTGTTTTATTTTTTACGTGACGGAGACACTTTTATCAACGCAATTACTCGTTACTTACCGATGAACAAGTACCACATGGACACGTTCATTCACCATTTTCTGACCACCGCCAAAGCAACGCTCAAATTTACTTTTATCATCGGCGGCATTCAGGGCTTGCTGGGAGGATTGATTTTTTACCTTACCGGCATTGAAAGAGCGCTTGTTTGGGGAGTACTGATGGTCGGGCTCGCCATTATTCCCGCTGTGGGCTGTTCAATAATCTGGGTGCCGGCGGGTATAATTATGCTGTTTCAGGGACACATATGGCAGGGCGTGGTGATTCTCGTTTTCGGCGCTGTAGTTATCAGCAGTGTGGACAACCTGTTACGGCCGATTCTTCTGGGGCGTGACATTCAGATGCATTCCCTTTTATTGTTTCTTTCCATTCTGGGCGGTTTGGCCATTTTTGGCTTTTCTGGTTTCGTACTCGGGCCGGTTATCGCGTCGCTCTTTCTGGCCAGTTGGAGACTGTTTTTGGAACTCTATAAAAAAGAAAAAATCGAATAATAGTTATACCGCGGAAAATATTTTCAGACGCCGCTTCTTACATAAAAACGCCATAAAGCATTTCGGTGTTCTTCTTTTGCGTAGTTGATGCCGATACGGGGGGTAGCTAAAATTGACTTCGCGGGAATATTCTTATAATCCTCTACCCATAATTTAGCGCCCCGTGTGATATCCCACCCGTTTAAAAATTTATCTATTCCCAGCGCCTGACAAAGTTTGGCCGGGCCATTGGTAAGACGCGCCCCCTTTAATTTTCGGCGCTTTTCCATTTCTTTTATTCCGTCAATCGGGACAATCGCCCGGATGAGCACGGCGCAGGGATTGCCTTCTTTTTCCGTGACCAGATTAAGCATATAGTGCATGCCATAGGTGAAATAAACATAAGCGTGGCCGGGCGAGCCGAACATAACCGCGTTGCGCGCCGTCTGGCCGTGATGCGCGTGGCAGGCGCTGTCTTCCTGCCCGCAGTAAGCCTCTGTTTCCACGATCACCCCGGAAAGTTCCTTGCGCCCGATTTTACGCAACAGTTTTTTGCCCAAAAGTTCGCGAGCAACCTGTTTTGTGTCGCGTTCATAAAACTCTCTGGCCAGGATACCCATGTTTTGTTTTTCATTAAAGAGATTTTAGTTCCAACCAGGCTACGGTCTTTCTGAAAGACCGCAGCCCTTATTTTGTATCTACAGTTTTTAAATCAGTTTCAAGTAATATTTTACAAGATATTCCGCTGTCTGTAGCGCGCCTTTGGCTGCCCCCAATTTAGTATTGTGAGCCAGACAGACATACTTGATACCGTTTTCCATAACCGGATCTCTACGAACACGCCCGACGGTGACGGTCATACCGCCGCCTTTGTCACGATCCATCCGTGGCTGCGGGCGGAAAGGATCATCGGTGACGTCAATCAAGCGCTGAGGTGAGCTCGGCAGATGCAACTCGGCAAAATCACGTCCGTATTCGGTCATGACTTTTTTCACGTCTTCCGACGAACATTTCTTTTCTGTCTGCACAAAGGCGCAGACCATATGTCCATCCAACACCGGCACGCGTGTGCAGGTGGCGCTGATGCCGAACGCTGCGTTTTGAATTGTTTTACCGTTAAACTTACCCAAAATTTTTTGTGGTTCGCTTTCTACTTTAGGTTCCTCGCCCGGAATATACGGCACAACGTTTTCGGTCATATCCATCGCCGAAAGCCCGGGAGTGCGGCCCGCGCCGGACATTGCCTGCTGGGAAACCATCACCACCTGTTTTACGCCAAAAGCATCCTGTATCGGTTTGAGCGAAACAACCAAGCCGGCAATCGTGCAATTGGGCTTGGGGGAAACAAAACCCTTCCAGCCGCGGTTTTTCTGCTGCACAGCCAGAAGCGGCGCGTGGTTCATATTGACGCCCCCTACCAGAATGGGAGTATCGTCTTCATAACGAAAAGCCGATGCTGTGCTAATTACAGGAGTGGTTTTCGCGTATTTTGGTTCCAGTTCTTTTGCCACTGCGGCATCCATAGTGGAAAAAATTATGTCCACGGAAGTCGGATCGAAAGAAGCCGCTTCTTCCACAGTCATATCGGCGATGTTTTGCGGTAATTCCTCAGGACACCACCAGCGCAAAGAACCACTAGCGTCTCTCAAAGCATCAATATATCTTTTTCCCGCCGAACGCTCCGAAGCGACAAGCTTCGCTATCTCAAACCACGGATGTCCAAGCAAGCTGACAATTGCCTGCTGACCTACTATTCCGGTAGCACCGACAATAGCTATTTTCAACATCGTTTCATAACCTCCATATTTATTCATTCGCTTTGAAGTAATATCTGCCTCGTTTTTTCTACATCCGCGGCAATTTGCTCTTTCAATTTTTCAGGACTGTCAAATTTAACGATATCCCGCAACTTCTCCACAAAGTGAACATCAATGGTCTCCCCCCTGAGTTCGCCTGCGAAGTCAAGCAAAAAAACTTCAAAAGTGGAAACATAATCCGCAAAAGTCGGCTTCGCGCCGATATTCACGGCCGCCAGGTAACGCTTATCCCGCCAGAAGGCATAGGCCGCGTAAATACCTGCGGCCGGATGTAATACTTTTTGCGTCTTGATGTTGGCGGTGGGAAAACCTAGCCCGACACCGCGCCCATGACCTTTTTCCACTATTCCTTCCACATTATACCATCTTCCCAGCAAAGTGGTGACCTTTTTCATATCTCCTTTAAGTATCAGATTCCTGATCAGCGTGCTGCTGACGATATCTTCTCCCACTTTAAAGGCATCTATTTTCTCCACGGCAAAACCACACTTGCGCCCCTCCTCCATCAGATAATCGCTGGTACCGCTTTTGCCTTGGCCAAAGGTATAATCGTGCCCTACGATAACCTTTTTGATCGCCAGCTTCTGCACCAAGTCTCGCCGAACAAACTGCTCTGCGGTAGTACGCGAATATTCCAATGTAAAAGGAACAACGACCGTGGCGTCGATCAAACATTTTTCCAGCAGTTTAAGCTTTTCCGGGAGCGTTGTTATCAAATAAAAAGGGCGAATATTTGGGTGAAGAATCATTTTGGGATGCGGCTCAAAGGTAATAACCAGAGACTTTGCCGCAGCCTCTTTCGCTTCCGCCGCAAGTTTGCGGCATATACACTGATGACTCAGATGCACGCCATCAAAGTTTCCCACGGTCACAAACGCCCCGCGAAAATCGTTAGTTACGCTTTCTATGCTGTCAAATACAATCATTTTCTCATCCCGTTTTTCTTAGTAATCAGCGCGGTAACATAGCATTTTGCAAATTAATTTCAAGCTCATTTTATCTTGACAATAACAAAGTGTTGAGTATAGTGCACACTTCGCGTGCCGAAGTGGCGGAATTGGTAGACGCGCTAGGTTCAGGGTCTAGTGGGCGTGCGCCTGTCCGGGTTCAAATCCCGGCTTCGGCACCATTTTTCCAGCAGTAATACGGTTGTATATTCTTACATTTCCGAATACATGCTGATTTAGCTTGACGGCGGACAACATTTTCCCTATCCTTAATCCATCAATTTGACCGTACAGCAAATGATTGAAAATCTCTTGAATAATTTCAGCTCGTATTTGCAGGGATCGCTCTTCCTGGCGTTTTTGGCCGCTTATATCGGAGGTGTCGTAATCAGTTTCACGCCCTGCACTTACCCGCTTATTCCGGTCACCGTCGGTTTTATCGGCGCTCGGGCGGCATCGTCCAAGCTGCAGGGCTTCATTCTTTCACTTTTCTATGTAAGCGGCCTGGCTGTTACCTACTCCATTCTGGGAGCACTGGCCGCTTTGTCCGGAAAAATTTTCGGACAAATGCAGACTACTCCACTTACCTACTTTCTTCTGGCTAATCTCTGCATTATTATGGGACTGGCAATGCTGGATGTTTTCAAGATCGCTCTGCCTGTTCCGCAGAAAATGATGAAAGCAACCGGTAATTTTAAAAAAGGGTTTGTCGGCAGCTTTCTTCTGGGCGCAGCTTCCGGCTTCGTTATCGGGCCATGTACCGCACCGGTCCTTGCTGTCATTCTTGGTTACGTGGCACTGCAGACAAACATCTTGCTGGGTGTTGGTCTGCTTTTTGTTTTTTCTTTCGGCATGGGAACTCTGCTAATCATTGTCGGAACGTTTACCGGACTGATTACTTCTCTTCCCAAATCAGGAAACTGGATGAAAAAGATAAATTATGTCTTCGGTTTTGTTCTTCTTGGAGCGGGAGAATATTTCCTGTACATTGCAGGGACTTTATCTTATTAAAAAATTAAGAGGGTATCAATGATAAAAAAACCGGTTATCTGTTTAATAATAGCAACCATCGCTATTTTGGGCACGTCTGCCCTGTCTTTAAGTCAATTCGTACCGAACGCCCCCTTTAAAGCGGAATTGATGGCAGCGCCTGATTTTACTTTAAAAGACCTAAAAGGGAAGACATTCACGCTCAGCAAAAATTCCGGCAAACCTATTTTGCTTTTTTTCGGTGCCACCTGGTGCCCTGCCTGCCGCACCGAAATACCGGCAATGAAAAAGATTTACACCACTTATTCTATCAAAGGCCTTGAAGTGGTTTATATTAACATAGGCGAGTCCGCAAAACGCGTGGGGCGTTTTGTTCAATCCAATTCATTACCCTACCGGGTGCTTCTTGACGAAAACGAAATTGTCGCTGATCGATACAACATTATCGGCGTGCCGACATTTATTTTGGTCGACAATAACAGTCTGATCTTCAGTATCGGCCATCGTTCAGCGGACTTGCCACTGAAAAAACTTTTTCCGGATGAAAAATAAAGAGAAAGGTCCTGCAAAAAATGACACAAAAAAACTGGCTGCAGACATTTACCCGTTCCAGCAACGATTACTGGATTGGGGGCGTGTGCGGTGGACTGGGCGAGCACACACCGGTTCCTTCCTGGACCTGGCGGCTGCTTTTTGCCTTGCTTTTCCTTTTTTATGGCACAGGTTTGTTAATCTATATTTTGCTGTGGATTTTTGTTCCGCCTAAGTCAGAGCCGAAGGATGAAAAATGAAATTAAATAATAATATTTACGTTTACGAATGGACAAACTATTTCGATAATAACTGTAACAGCTTCTACATCGGCGGAGAAGTTCAGGCGTTAATCGACCCTGGCCTGACACGCTATATGCCTGATTTATTAAAACAAATGTCCGTCGACGGAATCAAAAAAGAAGATATCCGTTACGTCATCAACACGCATTCTCATCCTGACCACTTTCAGGGTTCCGAGCTGTTTGATCCGGAAACAGTGAAAATCGGCCTGCACACGAAAGAACTGGAATTTCTCAAAGGAGTCGGTTCGGAATTATACGGCCTTTTCGGCCTCACCGCACCGCAAATGCACATAAATTTCCCTCTGGAAGAAGGAAATACCGTTTTGGGCGACCAGGTCTTTAAAATCATTTTAGCGCCCGGACATTCTCCCGGCTCTATCGGCCTTTACTGGCCCGAGCAGAAAGCTCTTTTCTGCGGCGACGTAATTTTTCAGCAAAATGTCGGGCGCACGGATTTTCCTGGCGGCAACGGCACTTTTTTGAAAAAAAGCATTATCTCTTTTTCCCAACTCGATTTGGAATATCTCTTCCCGGGGCATATGGGAATGGTAACAGGCAAGGATAAAATTCAGGACAATTTCAATATTATCATTCAAAATATTTTCCCTTACATTTAATATTTTCCGGAGAAAAGAATTCTATGGCCAATGAAGGCAACAAAGTAATTTACTCCATGATTGGCGTGAGTAAAATCTATGAAAAAAAACCCGTCCTCAAAGATATTTATCTCTCCTATTTTTACGGCGCGAAAATCGGCGTTATTGGCCTTAACGGTTCCGGCAAAAGCTCTCTTTTGAAAATTCTCGCCGGCGTGGATAGGGAATTCCTGGGCAAAACAATTCTCTCGCCGGGCTACACCGTTGGTTATCTGGAGCAGGAACCAAAACTCGACGATTCAAAAACGGTAAAACAAATTGTGGAAGAAGGTGTGCAGTCCACAATTGATTTGATTAACGAATATAACGCCATCAACGAAAAATTTTCCGAACCAATGTCAGATGACGAAATGACCAAACTTTGTGACCGGCAGGCCGCCGTGCAGGAAAAGCTCGACGCGCTGGACGCCTGGGATATCGATTCGCGCCTGGATATGGCCATGGACGCTCTGCGGTGCCCGCCGGGAGAAACGCCCGTGAAAGTTCTCTCCGGTGGCGAAAAACGCCGCGTGGCGCTGTGCCGCCTTTTACTGCAAAAACCGAGTATTCTTCTTCTGGACGAACCAACCAACCATCTGGATGCCGAATCTGTCGCCTGGCTGGAACATCATCTGCAGAAATATGAAGGCACGGTTATTGCCGTCACGCACGACCGTTACTTTCTGGATAACGTCGCGGGCTGGATTCTGGAGCTTGACCGCGGTCAGGGCATCCCCTGGCAGGGAAATTACTCCTCCTGGCTGGAACAAAAACAAAACCGCCTGAAAAACGAAGAAAAAGCGGAAAGCGAAAGAATCAAAACTCTGGAGCGCGAACTGGAATGGATTCGCATGTCGCCCAAAGGCAGGCACGCCAAATCCAAGGCGCGTATCAGCGCCTACGAACAGCTTCTGGGACAAAACCTGGAACGCGAATCCGCCACACGCGAAATCTTTATCGCGCCGGGACCGCGACTGGGCGATCTGGTTATCGAAGCCAAAGATGTCTCCAAGGCCTACGGCGAGAAGCTTTTAGTGGAAGGCATGACTTTTAAACTTCCGCCCGGTGGGATTGTGGGCGTCATCGGTCCGAACGGCGCGGGTAAAACTACATTATTCCGCATGATTATCGGTCAGGAAAAACCAGACACAGGAGAAATCCGCATCGGCGAAACAGTAAAACTCGCCTACGTTGATCAAAGCCGCGATTCTCTCCCCCCCGATGAAACTATCTGGGAAGTAATCTCCGGCAAGTTGGATATCGTTCCTATCGGCAATCGGCAAATAAATTCGCGCGCCTATGTCGCGCGCTTTAATTTTTCCGGAACGGATCAGCAAAAGAAAGTGGGCGCTCTTTCCGGGGGGGAACGTAACCGTGTGCATCTGGCGCGCATGCTCAAAGAAGGCGGCAATGTATTACTGCTGGACGAACCGACCAATGATCTGGATGTGAACACACTGCGCGCTTTGGAAGACGCGCTGGAGAGCTTTGCGGGATGCGTCGTCGTCATCAGCCACGACCGCTGGTTTCTGGACAGAATCTGCACGCACATTCTGGCTTTTGAAGGAGACAGCAAAGTGTTTTTCTTTGACGGAAATTATTCCGAATACGAGGAAGACCGTAAAAGCAGACTCGGCACCGCCGCCAGCCAACCGCATCGGATTAAGTATCGGCAGTTGACGAGAAGATAGCACCGCTTCCGAATCAAAACACTATCTTCGTTGCCAGCTTCCTTTTTTAATTCAAGTTATCTTAATTTTTCTTTTCCCCGGCTCCGGATTTTGGCGGTAGAGGATGGCGATGTTGCCGACACGGCCGACGAGTTCGCTTTTTGTCGCCTGTGCGATTTGGGCCGAAATTTCTTTTTTAGCTTCTTTGAATTCGCCGAATTTTACTTTGATGAGTTCGTGATCCTTAAGCGCCAAATCAACCGAGGCGATAAGGCCATCGGTTACGCCTTTGGCACCGATAATTACCTCAGGCTTGAGATGATGCGCCTGCGCGCGCAGATATTTTTTTGCTGAACCTTTCATTTCTTTCTGACTTTGCACCGGGCTATTATCTTGTCTAAATGCTTATAGTGACATACTATATCATCAACTGCTGACTTTCGCCATTTGTAAAAAAAAAAATTACAATCAAATCCGGCTCAAAGGCACACAAAATGTAATATTTCTTGATTTCACTGTCTTTTTTTGTATATATAATTAAATTTATATGTTGCAATCACTGCTGGTTCGTTGAGTACCTTTCTCAATTCAAGTGCTTATGCCAAATGATCCAGCGGAAAGGATGGATAAAAGAAGTACCAGATGGAAGCGGTAAAAGCAATCGGTAAAGATGCTGATGAGGGTACGGTAGCATTAACTGAGGCGGAGTCAAAAATATTATTAAAGAAATACGGTGTGCCGGTGGTGGAAGAAGCGGTAATCTCCACCGTGGAACAAGCAGTATCCAAATCGGCAGTTTTCGGTTTCCCCGTAGTTCTCAAAGGCCTAGGGACAAAACTTACCCATAAAACAGAAAGGGGTTTGGTTAAACTAAATTTAGCCTCTGCGATCGAAGTCAAAAATGCCTGCCTCGAAATTCAAAATTCCGCCGGCGCGGATTTAGAAGGATTTCTTCTGCAACCGCAGATACAAGGAAAACGTGAGTTTGTCGCCGGTCTTTTTCAAGACGAGCAGTTCGGACCGGTGGTGATGTTCGGTCTGGGCGGTGTTTTCACCGAAGCGCTCCAAGATGTGGTTTTCCGCATCGCGCCTTTCGATGAAATTCAGGCTGAAGACATGATGGAAGAAATTATGTCAAGCAAACTTCTGGAAGGCTTCCGAGGCGAATCACCCGCAGATAAAAAACAATTAATCAATGTTCTGCTTGGTTTATCAAAACTGGGCACGGAACGTCTCGATATCAAAGAAGTCGATATAAACCCGCTGTTGGTTTCTCCCGATGGTAAGGTAACTGCTGTTGATGCGCTGGTTGTCCTGAACATGGATAACAGATCAGCCGCTAAAAGACGGTTTGCCGAAAGAACTCCGCAGGAAATTGAAGTACTTAACGCCGCACTGGAGCAAATGGTCAACGCTAAGAGCATTGCTGTCATCGGCGCCATGCGTCCACGGAACAGAGGATTTCGTGGCATGTTCGGATGTCTCAAAGATTTTGGCTTTCCGGGCAAGCTCTATCCCATAAATCCGAAAGCGGATGAAATCGACGGAATTAAAACGCATCCCTCTTTGACCTCTCTGAAAAAGCCGGTTGATTTGGTCATAATCGCCGTGCCGGCGCCTTTCGTCCCCGATGCTTTGAGAGACTGTGTTGCCTCCGGCAGCAAAAACGTGCACATTTTTTCTTCCGGCTTCAAAGAAACAGGTGAGGAAGAAGGTCTCCGCCTTCAGGCAGAAATCGAAAAAATCGCCGCGGAAGGAAAGCTTAATGTCATCGGACCTAACTGCATGGGACTTTACGTGCCTAAATCACGCATTGTAACTTGGGTTGCTCCCCCTGATAAAAGCGGCCCTGTCGCTTTTATCACACAAAGCGGGGGGCACTCTCAGGATTTTTCCAATTACGCCAGCTCACATTTCGGAATTTATTTCAGCAAGGTCATCAGCTACGGCAACGCACTGACTATGGACAGCACCGATTTTCTGGAATTTTTCTCCCACGACGAGGAGACAAAAATCATCACTATGTATCTGGAAGGAGTCAAAAACGGCCGTAAGCTGCTGGAGTTAATAACCAGAATCAACAAAGAAAAACCGGTGATCATCCTGAAGGCGGGGCTCACGGAATCCGGCGCCAGAGCTGTATCTTCTCATACCGGATCTATGGCCGGAACCGAAAAGATATGGAGCGCGTTTTTCAAACAAAGCGGTGCCATTAGAGTAAATTCGCTGGAACAGATGGCGGAAGTATCAGCGGCATTTCTTAATGCGGGAAAAGTTGAAGGGCGGCGCGTGGCGGTTGTCGGCACCGGCGGCGGCATCGGCGTGGCAGCGGCGGACAGCTGCGCGCAACTAGGACTCGATCTTGTTTCTCTGCCTGCCGAAGTTACGCAAAAACTACGGCAATTCATACCACCGGCAGGAAATATGATCCGCAACCCCATTGATGCACATCTATTGTTTATCGAACTGGAATTGTTTGGCAAGACTCTGGAGATCCTTTCAGAGAGCTATGTGGACATGTTTATTATTTCCCTACAGCTTGAATGGTTGTATAATTTTGACAATGGAGCACAATTGGAAAATGTAATAAACTATATAGCGCAGAAGGCGCATAATCACACGGGAGGGAAACCCCTGGTCGTTGTCCCGCGGCAATACAGTCCCCTTCCAAAATACGTAAAAAAGCGTTTTATGATGCAACGTATTCTCTGCGAAGCAGGAGTTCCCGTCTACAGTGTTCTGCCGCAGGCCGTATTTGCCCTGGCCAAGCTAGCTGAATATTACGATTTTCAATCCAAACATGGCGGGCACACAGAACAACATGCCGCAAAAAAAATGATGCCTTCAAACTGAACGACGAAAAAAAACCGGCGCTTCAATTTACGTCGTGTTATCTTTTAGCGCCGCCGTCAAGTAAATCGAAAATGACGTACCCACATTGGCAACTGATTCCACCGTAATCAACCCCTCATGATTTTTGATGATGGAATCACAAATAGCCAATCCAAGTCCGATACCTCCCCTGCCGCTTTTTTCTTTTGTTGTGAAGTAAGGATCAAATATGCGTGAAAGGTTTTCTTTGGGTATGCCGACGCCGTTGTCTTTGATAATAATGCGTATGTACCTGCCTCGTCCCAAAGTTCTGATATTTGTCTCGGTTACGATGTTTTCGGCAATAAGTTCGACTATTCCGCCGTCAGAAACGGCTTCTCGCGCGTTGATTAAAATATTTTCTATCACCTGCTTGATTTGCACAGAATCAATTTCGGAAGGCCATAAATCCTGGGCAATGGAAATTTCGCAGGGCACCTGCGAATCATTAAACACATTTTTCACCGATTCCCTTAGCAATGGCTCTAAATTTTCCAACTTGCGGACAGGATAGCCGCCCTGCGCAAACGTAATCAGACGGTGCGCCAATTCTTTTGCCTGCAAACCGGCACGTTCTGCCACCGCCAGGCCATCTTCTACAATCTTGTCTTCATCGGTCGCCGATATTTTAGCCAGAAAAACATTCCGAAGAATCGCCGTAAGCAGGCCGTCAAAATCCTTGGCTACCCCATCGGCAAACATGCCGAGAGACTCCACCTTGCTTCTTCTGAGCAATTCTTCCTCGGCAATCTTTTGTTCTGTAATATCCTCCAGCGTTTCCATTGCACCGAATATATCTCCACTGGAATCTCTGATGGCCGCGGACGTAATGCGAAACCATATGCCCTTTTCGCCCAATTCGGGGAAAAACTCCGTTACCTCGTAAGCTTCTTCAAGCAAATTCGATTTTGCCCACTGTCCTGAATAGAATTGCGGAATCTGTTCAACTTTTTTATCCAAAATTATATCCGCCAGGCAGGGGCGTTTTTCCTTGTAAAAGATACGCCAATGCTGATCGGTACCGACAATTTCACGCGGCCTGATTGAACTCAAAGCCTGAAGGGCCCTGTTCCAATACATAACTTTGTGGTCCTTGGAAATTACAAAGGTGGGTATTGGGGAACCGTGAATAATATTGATTAATTTTAACTCGTCCCGGCGCCCGCGCCACATGACGTAAATAAAAGTCACCGCCACCATCACCGATAAAGCAACAATAAAAATAAAGATAAGAAAGTGGCTATTCATAACACGATCAACGCCGTACATATTTTTCAAATTTTCGATAGCAAGATTAAGATAAAAATGCAAGTACGACTATGGAAAAAGCAATAACATCACCGTCTGTTACCTAATCGTTAATATACTTATTTTTCTGACAAATGGATTATTTTTTCTTGACAGAAACTTCATAATAAGTAACTTTATGTGACAATCAAGCTCCATATAGGGGAAAAACGGTTTGAACAGAGCAGTAAAAGCACCGAAGGGAAAAATTATCTTGGGGCTAGCCCTTATTATTGTTTTAAGCATGTTTTTTTCCCTGTACCAACCTCTGATAAATTTGTTCAAAGATAAAACTTCTCCCGTTTCCGAAACTCTTGCGCTGAAATCAATCAACAACACTATTGAAAAAGGTGAAACTCTTTCCACTATTTTCACAAAATACGGGTTGCGCATGGAAGAACTCTTTGCCATGAAAAGCGCGGCGGCGAGCATTCATCCTTTGAGGCAATTACACCCCGGCAAGTCCTACAGTATCGTTTTTGATGAACAGAATTGCATAAACTCTTTTACCTACGGAATTGACGACGACACAATTCTAAAAATTGAACGCGTGGATGATTGTTTTCAGGCGCATAAATATAACATCCCCTACGAAACGCGCATTCTAACCATCAACGGTTCAATCAACGATAATCTGATTGCCGCCGTTGGTACGGAAAAGGAAGATTATTTGCTCGCCCTGCAGGTAGCGGATATTTTAGCCTGGGATATCGATTTTACCACAGATTTACGCACGGGAGACTCGTTCAGAATCATTGCTGAGGGGCTTTATCTGGATGGAGAGTTCAAAAAGTACGGAAAAATATTATCAGTGGAATTTATAAACAACAATCAGCCTTACACTGCTTATTTTTTTGAACACGACGGGAAATTCGATTATTATGATGCAGCGGGCAATTCGCTGCGCAAAGCTTTTTTGAAAGCACCTTTGAGCTTCAGAAGAATAAGCTCATATTTCAGTAAAAAGCGCTTTCACCCTGTTTTGAAAATTTACCGGCCTCACCACGGAATCGATTACGCCGCAGCAACGGGAACACCCGTCAGTGCTGTCGGCGACGGAAAAATCACTTTTGCTGGCCGTAAAGGCGCCTATGGAAATCTCATCATTATTACCCATAACAATGGTTACAAAACATATTACGGGCATCTATCGCGTTTCAGAAAAGGGATTCGTCAAGGAATACGTGTAAAACAAGGAGATCTAATCGGTTATGTGGGCGCTACGGGTCTAGCCACCGGACCGCATCTGCATTACGAAATGAGACGAAGTGACACCCCCATCAACCCTTCCAGCGTCAAAAATATCGCCGGCAAACCTATACCTTCATCGCAAAAAGCCGAATTCAAAAGAATGACACTCGCACTGAATACAATTTTTACCGCGGCGGTTTTTTTCGATACCAAAGACACAGAAAGAAAAAAATACAGTCTACACCCTTCGCTGATTGCCGAAGCTAACTCTCTACCCCAAACAAAAAAACAGGGCGGCTGAAGCATTAAAAATGGGCAATCGCCTGCTCTCTCCTGCTTTTAAGCGAGCCTCGATTTATTTCCAGACAAATTTCCGGTTCAACAATTTCTCCAGGTCCAAGTTATAAGGGGCATAATGACGGGCAAGCCAAGCGCGCATTTCCGGATCCATTGCTGGTTTTTTGTCCCCCATCTTCGAAAGCGTTTTCTTGATGCGACTCCTTACGGAATAAGGCACAGACTGTGTAAAGCGCAATAGTCCCGCATTTTTGGCAAGTTTGAATATGCGCCGCGCGGAACTTCCATATGCTTCGTTATACTTTTCAAAAATTTCACCTTCACGGCAATCCAATCCCAAAAAACCGTAAACTTCTTTCATTACGGAAGCTGTGTCCTGATTAAATTCTTCTGTTTTGATAATCAATAACTGCTTTGCATCAAAGTATTGGAAAAATTTATTCAGACACTGCGCATAATAGCCATCATTCAAATAAGGTCTATAGTGGATTGTTTCCCCTCTTCTAGAAGCAATCATAATTTTTTTCCATGATTCTTCCGTCATCTGCGCGAATTCCTGTTGTTCCAAACACAATTTAATCGCCTCTTTAAAATTGAAAGGTTCCATTGCCCGGGAATAATACATCCACCAGCTCGAATATGCCCGTTCAATCGGATTGCGTAACAGAGCTATATATTTCGCATGAGGAAAGTGCCGCGCTAATCTTGCAAGCGCCCACGGCACTCTTAAGTAAAAAGGAGTCGCTTCTCCCAAAATATTTTCATTTTTTCGATGACCAAAGCACCTGCGGACGTATTCATTCAAATTCATCTCCGTGTAAAAAGTATCAAAATAATGGGGCTCTTTAGGTATGGACATCAGCACATCAGGGTGCTTCTGTAAATAAGAAGCCAAAGCAGTGGTTCCACATTTTTGCAGGCCAATAATAAAAAATTGGGGGTAAAAACTGTATTTTCCCATGCTTATATTCAACAACGCACTTGTTATCTGATACCAATATTATATTCGATATCAACAGTCAAGGAAATCACTAAAATGACACTAAAAAGCATTTATCATATCCTTAAATTTTGACTTTACAAAAGTCCCTGTTCCTGATTAAAGTTTAAAAAAGAGACAGTTAATGAGCAAAGAAAAATTAGCCCAATATGATTATGATGTAATTATCATCGGCGGTGGACCGGCGGGATATACAGCGGGGATTTATGCCGCGCGCGCTGGTCTAAAAACTCTGCTTGTTGAGGGCGCAGCAACGGTAAGCCAGATAACCATAACCGATTTAATTGAAAATTATCCGGGCATCCCCGATGGCATCAACGGTTTTGACCTGATACAGTTGTTCAAAAATCAGGCGATGAAATTTGGTCTGGAAAGCTTGGCCGCGGATGTTACTTCCATCAAAAAAAATAATGCCGATGCTGTCGTCTGGGAAATCACGGCCGGAGGTAAAACCTCGCGGTCTTTGAGCATCATTGCCGCAACCGGAGCGCAGTGGCGCAAACTGGGCGTTCCCGGAGAGGAAGAATTCGCCGGCCGAGGCGTTTCATATTGCGCGACCTGCGATGGTCCCTTTTACCGCAACAAAAATGTAATTGTCGTCGGCGGCGGTGACACGGCCATTCAGGAAGCCCTCTTTTTAACCCATTTTGCCCAAAAGGTAACTGTCGTTCACCGGCGTGACCGTCTGCGTGCGGCGGATATACTGCAAAAACGCGCTGCCGCTCAAAAAAAAATAGAATTCGTCTGGAAAGCAACACTGGCGGAAGTAGTCGGAGGCGACTTGGTCACGGCCGTCAAATTAAAAAATGTGGATTCCGGAAAAATCAGCGAAATACCGGCGGAGGGAGTCTTTATCTTTGTTGGTCGGATTCCGAACACCGGGCTATTTAAAGGCATCCTACAATTAGACAATACCGGTTACATTATCACCGATGACAATATGTGCGCCTCCGCACCCGGAATATACGCCGCCGGAGATTGCCGCGCAAAACAATTCCGGCAGGTTATCACCGCCGCAGGCGATGGCGCCAACGCAATTTACAGCGCGGAACTTTACATCGCGGCACTCAAAGGTGAAAGCTATTGATAAATCCGCAGGGTTACTTTATTCTTTATCAGCGACACTGACAAAAGGGCTTTTCAAATAATGGAGTCACTAATAAACAGCTGGCAACATCTTCCTGAACACATAACACCATACCTGTTCAGCATCGGCACGTTTCAGCTGCGTTATTACAGTTTAATGTATATTGTCGCGTTTGTTCTTGTTTATTTTCTGGTCATCTATAGAATCAAAAACGAAAAATATAAATACACCGCCGAAGACATTCAGGATTATCTTGTCTGGGCAATGATCGGTGTGCTGTTGGGCGCGCGACTTGGTTATGTCCTGATTTATAATTTTGTTTATTATTTGCAGCACCCTCTCGAAATATTTTTACCTTTCAGCTTTGCTGACGGAATCAGATTCATCGGCATCAGCGGGATGTCTTATCACGGTGGCGTTATCGGCGTGATTATTATGTCCGTGTTGTTTTGCCGCAAAAGAAAAATCGACTTCTGGAAATTCGCCGACCTGATCTGCCCGGCCATACCGCTGGGCTATACTTTCGGCCGCCTCGGCAACTTCATCAATGGAGAACTTTTCGGTCGTGCGACGACAATGCCGTGGGGAATGTACTTCCCTCTGGATGCGACCAATACACTGCGTCACCCATCCCAGCTTTATGAGGCTGCTTTTGAAGGAATATTATTGTTTATCATACTGTGGCTGTTAAGAAAAAAGACGGGGGTTGACGGCTCTCTTCTGGGATTATATATTTTCGGTTACGGCCTCGCCCGCTTTATTGTCGAGTTCTTCCGCGAACCTGACTTCGCCGTCGGACTAATAAGCATCGGACAATTTCTATGCCTTCTAATGATGTTGGCGGGCATAATGATATTAACCTGGCTAAAAAACACTAAACAAAAAAATAGGTGATAACATGGGAAATAACATGGTGATTATCGGCGGTGGGGCAGCAGGTCCTTCTGCCGCTGCTGAAGCAAAGCGAAACAACCCGTCATTAAACACCATCATTGTGGAAAAAGGAAAGTTTGTCTCTTATTCCGCCTGACCGACGCCTTATTACATCGGCGATGTGATTAAAGATGATAAAAAATTAATTGCGCGGACACCGGAAAAATTCCGCGAAAACGGCATTGATGTCTGGCTCAATACGGAAGTCGTCAACGTAAATTATGAAAGAAATACTGTGGAAATCAGCACGCTAAAAAATCTTCCCTTTGACTTTTTAGTGATGGCGACAGGAACCAAAGCCATGATGCCCGATATACCGGGCATCGACTCACCAGGGGTGTTCGTCTTGAAGAATTTGGAAAACGCTCTCCAAATAAAATCATATATGCGCAAAAATAACTGCCGCAAGGCCATTATCATCGGCGCCGGATTCATCGCCATGGAAATAAGCGAAGCTCTTCACCTGACTGGCGTAAAGACGACCATCTTTCACAGAGGCAACCTGCCGGCTAACCGCTGGGACGCCGAACTCTCCAAGGAGATGCTGGCTGAACTTACGGCAAATGGAGTGGAATTCGTCCCCCGTGCCGAAACATCGACTGTGGAAAAAGGAAATGATTCTCCGCTTAAAGCAATCACCAATCAAGGAACTTGGAACGCGGATATGATTATTGTTGCCACAGGCGTCAAGCCCAACGTGGAACTCGCGCAATCAATAAATTTAAAAATAGGCTCATCCGGCGCCATTGCGGTAAACCACTTTCAGCAGACATCTAAAGAAAATGTTTATGCCGCCGGCGATTGTTGTGAATCCTATCACCGAGTAACAGGTCGGTGGGTCAACATTCCTCTGGGCGACATCGCCAACAAACAGGGACGGGTTGTCGGACGCAATGTCGGCGGTCGGCCGCTAACTTTTGACGGCATTGTCGGGGCGCAGTCTTTCCGCCTATTTAATTTGGAATGCGCCGCCACAGGTATTTCGGAAAAAGAAGCGGCAGAAAACGGGTATAATCCGGTAAGTGTATTGGTGTGGGGCAGTGCCATGGCTAAAACCATGGGGCAAAAGAAAATAGGACTAAAAATGATCGCCGATAAATCATCGGGAAAATTTTTAGGCGCTCAAGCGGTAGGAGAAGCAGGTGTTATTGGCCGCATCAACGCCTTATCAGTCGCTCTATGGACCGGACTCAACATTGATGAAATCGGTTATCTGGATCTCGCCTATTCTCCACCTTACGGTGGCGCTTGGGATATTATTCACAATACCGCGCAAGCTCTGCGGCGATCCGTATAATTTTGGGGGAGAGCAAAAAAATGTCTTTATGGTGGATTGCATTTACAATATTAATTTTGGGTCTGCTTGCACTGGATTTAGGCTTTTTTAACCGTAAAGCCCACATTATCCGCCTCAAAGAGGCGCTGCTTTGGACGTCATTCTGGGTCTCTCTGGGATTGTCATTTGGCGTGGGAATATACTGTTTCCATGGTCACCACAAAGCGCTGGAATATTTTACCGGCTATCTCATCGAATATTCCCTAAGCGTGGATAATCTTTTTGTGTTTTTATTGATTTTCCGTTATTTTCGAGTGCCACATAAGCTTGAACATAAAGCGCTTTTTTGGGGAATACTTTTAGCACTGATCACGCGCGCCGTATTTATCTTCACTGGCGTGGCGCTGATTAACAAATTCCACTGGATCATTTATATTTTCGGCGCATTCCTAATTTTCACCGCGGTACGAATGGCCTTCGGCAAGGGGCGCGAGATTCACCCTGGAAAAAACATTTTAGTCAGGATGCTGCGCAAGACAATGCCCATGACGCGCAATTATCAGGAAGGACATTTTTTTGTCATAAAAAGAGGCGTCCGTTTCGCCACACCGCTTTTGGCCGTTATCCTGGCTTTGGAAACCACCGATATAATTTTTGCCGTTGATTCCATTCCCGCGGTTTTGGCCATTACCAATGACCCTTTTATTATTTACACTTCCAACGTCTTTGCTATTTTAGGACTGCGTTCACTGTTTTTCGCCATTTCCGGAATAATGAGAATTTTTCATTATTTGCAATACGGCCTTATCGCTATCCTGAGCTTTGTGGGCGTGAAAATGCTGATTTCCGATTTCTATAAAATACCAATTAATATTTCTCTGCTGATAATCGCTTCCTTCCTTGCCCTTGCCATCATTGTTTCGCTCTTGTGGCCGAAACCTCAGGAGGAAATTATCTCCCCCCCAAAATAGGTCTCGCTTTATGGAAATCAATTATCAAAATATATCTCAGACGCAACTGAAAAAATGGGCAAGGCTTAGCGACGTGAAAGTACGCCGGGAAGAAGGAATATTTCTGGCTGAAGGCGTAAAGGTAGTGCAAGAGTTAATAGCAAGCACCTACCAAATTAAAGCCCTGCTCCTCATGCCGGAAAAAACAACACACCGGGAAAATTTCAAATTTCACCCCAGCCAAAATGTCCCCGTTTATCAGCTCACACGCTCACAGTGGCAAAAAATCGGCCAGGACAGGGAGCCGGAGGGAATCATGGCAGTAGTTTCCATAAAACAGCCGCCAGATACAACAGCATGGTTGCCCCAAACTCCCGGCAATATTTTGATTTTGCATGAGATAAACAATCCCCGCAATCTGGGAGCGATCATGCGCAGTGCGCACTGGTTCGGCTTTTCCGGAATAATTATAAGCACCAACTCGGCGGACTATACTAACCCGAAAGCTGTGCGCGCTTCTATGGGAAGTCTTTTTCATTTGACAATTATCCCGGAAATTGATTTATCCGTGGTATTATCTGAAATAAAAAAACATTTCTTCCTTGTTGGATCCGATGTCCGCGAAGGATTGGAGCCGCATCCGGTCATCAAAAAGACCGCTTTGCTTTTAGGTAATGAAAGCCACGGCTTGCCTCCGTCTCTTTTAAAAACGGCGCACGAACAATGGAGCATTCCCGGGCGGAGCAAAGTCGATTCCTTGAGTTTGACACAGGCTGCTGCTATCATGATGTACGAGTGCACAAAAAAATGAAGTCGTTTATTCAAGTATCGACAACTACCGAAACAAAAGAAGAGGCGCAGAAAATCGCTCACTATCTGGTAGAGCAAAAACTGGCCGCCTGTGTACAAATCATCGGCCCTGCAGAAAGCATATACACATGGAAGAACGAAACAGAAACATCTTTCGAGTGGCTGTGTCTGATCAAAACGCGTGAAGATTTTTTTGACAAAGTACAAACCGCGATAAAAAAACTGCACTCCTACGAAACGCCGGAGATCATCGCGATACCGATTAAACGAGGCAGCGCGCAGTACTTACAATGGATTGAGGATTCACTAATCTGAAAACAAGGAGATTCTATGCCCGACAGAAAAGAACTGGAAAAGAAATGCATTAATACCATCCGTTTTCTGGCAACTGACGCGATTGAAAAAGCCAAATCCGGCCACCCGGGAATGCCCTTGGGCGCCGCCGCCGCCGCTTACACCCTTTGGGCAAAACATTTAAAACACAATCCGAAAAATCCGCAATGGCCCGACCGCGACCGTTTTGTTCTGTCCGCCGGCCATGCCTCAATGCTTCTATACGCGCTTTTGCATTTATCCGGTTACGACCTGACGCTGGACGATATTAAAAATTTTCGCCAGTGGGACAGCCGCACACCGGGGCACCCCGAATACGGGCACACCCCCGGTGCGGAAGTAACCACGGGCCCGCTGGGTCAGGGTCTGGCCAATGCCGTAGGCATGGCAATTGCCGAGGCTCACCTGGCCGCGCGTTTCAACCGCGAAGGAAATAAAATAGTCGATCACTTCACCTATGTGCTGGCCAGTGACGGCGATATGATGGAAGGAGTGGTTGCCGAAGCCTGCGCGCTGGCCGGGCATCTGCGGCTGGGTAAATTAATCGTCCTTTACGATGACAACAAAGTAACGCTGGCCGGCTCCGCGGGGCTGTCTTTTACCGAAAATATTGAATTACGATTCAAATCCTACGGCTGGCAGATACTTAAAGTGGCTGATGGCAATGATGTCGCGGCTATCGACAAAGCAATCAAAAAAGCAAAGCGCGAAACGGAAAAACCGTCGCTTATTTGTGTTTCTACAACCATAGGATACGGTGCTCCCTGCAAGCAGGGAAGCTGCGACGCGCACGGTTCGCCTCTGGGAGCCGAGGAACTGCAGAAAACAAAAGAAGCGCTCTGCTGGGAAGCGGATAAAAGTTTTTATGTCCGCGAGGATGTAAAAAAATATTTCCGCAAAGCTCTTTCGCGCGGCAAAAAACAGGAAAGAATGTGGCGGGATAATCTGACCGCATACAAGCAAAACAATGCGGCTCTGGGCGAAGAGTTCGAGAGAAGAATAAAAGGCGAACTGCCGGAGGACTGGGCATCTAACCTTGCTCCCTTTCCTTATGATACGAAAGGAATTGCCACAAGAAAAGCGTCGGAAACGGTTATGCAGTTCCTCGCCGCGAAAGTTCCGGAACTTATGGGCGGCTCGGCTGATTTAAACCCATCTACCTTCACCTGGCTCAAAAACATGGGCGATTTTCAAAACCCGGCTTCATCTTCCGAAGGACTACACGGCATGGTCGGCGGACACTGGGGGTTTGAAGGCCGCAACATTCATTACGGTGTGCGCGAACACGCGATGGGTTCAATTTCCGTAGGCATGGCCCTCCACGGCGGTGTTATCCCCTACACGGCGACTTTTCTTACTTTTGCCGATTACATGCGCCCACCCATGCGCCTGGCCGCGCTCATGAAGCTGCGCGTAATTTTTGTTTTCACGCATGACAGCATCGGAGTAGGCGAAGACGGTCCCACGCATCAGCCTGTCGAACAAGTTATGAATCTGCGCCAGGTGCCGAACATGACCGTAATACGTCCGGCGGATGCCAATGAAACACTCGAATCGTGGCGCATCGCGTTAACAAATACCGCAGGCCCGACTGTACTGATCTTCAGCCGCCAGAACTTGCCGGTATTGGATCGTTCTGTGTGTGCCCCCGTCTCCAGCACAAATCAAGGGGGATATATTCTCTGGGAATCTTCACCGGATCCGGAAATAATTTTTATTGCCACCGGCTCGGAAGTATCGCTTGCCTTAACCACGGCGCAAAAACTTTCCCAGGAAGAAGTTAAAGTCCGCGTGGTTTCTCTGCCCAGCTGGGAAATCTTTGATCGCCAGCCACGTGATTACCGTGAAAAAGTTTTGCCGCCGCACATTTCGGCAAGAATTGCCGTGGAAGCAGGCATTAGCCTGGGCTGGGAACACTACGTGGGACTCGCCGGAAATATTATTGGCATGTCGAGTTTTGGCGCCTCCGCACCCGGTCCGGTGCTTTTCGAAAAATTCGGCTTTACCGTGGAAAATATAATGGCCAAAGCCAAGAAACTGCTTGAAAATCAAAAGAAATAAAATGAAAGATGCCTTCATTAATTATCATCTGGGAAATTATCAAGAGTTAGCCCGCGAAGCCTGGAAAAAAACACGTAAAGATGATGTGGCGAGGCGTATCCGGGCAAAAGATTACACGCTGTGGAGCGCATCACCCGATGAAATAGTGAATCGCCTGGGCTGGCTTGACGCGCCCGGACAAACCCTGGGAAAAATCGATCACATCCGGAAAATTCTTGCACCACTGGACGAGAAAAAAATAAAAGATGTTATTTTATTGGGTATGGGCGGCTCTAGTCTGGCGGCGGAAGTTTTCAGCAAAGTTTTCGGCGCACGAGCAAATTACCCGCAACTCACTGTATTGGATACGACAGACCCGGCGGCAATAATTAATATCGCGCAAAAGATAAGTTGGGATCGCGCGCTATTTATCGTTTCTTCCAAATCCGGAACAACTCTGGAAATAACGTCCCTCTTTCATTTTTTCTACAACGAAACACGGAAAAGAAAAGGCGCCGATGCTGGCGAACATTTTATTTTCATCACCGATGAAGGATCGCCTCTGGCCAAAACGGCGCGGGAATTTTCTCCGTTTCACGTCTTCCTCAACAATCCGGATATCGGCGGCCGTTACAGCGCTCTTTCTTTTTTCGGTATCGTCCCGGCGGCAATCATCGGCATGGACGTAGAAAAACTGCTCAACAACGCAAAAACCGCCACTGACGAAACTGGCATTATGCTGGGCGCGGCATTGGGGACGTTTGCGTGCCAGGGGCACAACAAACTAACAGTTCATCTGACACCGCGCTGGAAAGTATTCGGTGACTGGCTGGAGCAGCTTATCGCGGAGAGCACCGGCAAAGCAGGCAAAGGAATCCTGCCTGTTTTGGATGAACCTGTCGGCGATGTTGATTTATATAATAAAGACCGGGTTTTTGTCTTTTTTCAAGATGAAAACGATGATTTTTCCCGGATAAAAAACTTAAACGCCACCGGGCATCCGGTCATCACCGTAGGATTCAAAGATGACTATGACCTGGGAAGTCAAATGTACACATGGGAAATAGCCACCGTCGTGGCGGCATATTTTTTAGGTGTCAATCCCTTTGACCAGCCGGATGTTGAAGCGACAAAAATACACACGCGGAAAATGATTGAGGCGCGCCAGAAAAAGAAAAGCGCCGAAGAGCAAAGACCGGGTTTTAGCAACGCTGATACCAGTATCTACGGCGATATAACAGGAAACACTTTAACAGACGTGTTAAATACCTTTTTAAAACAAAGCAGAGCCGGTGATTATATCTGTCTGCAAAACTATTTAAGCCCATCCGCGGAAATCGACGGGGCGGTTGCCCGCCTGCGCGCGGCAATTTTTAAGAAATATAAATTGCCCGTGACACATGGCTACGGACCTCGTTATCTTCATTCCACCGGACAATTGCACAAGGGTGGCGCCAACCGCGGCCTGTTCATGCAACTGACGGGGGAAAATATCGTTGATGTCGCTATTCCTGAAGATCTGAATACAGATCGTTCTTTTTTGAGTTTTGGCGCGTTGAAGGACGCGCAGGCGCAAGGTGACTGGCGGGCGCTCAAGGAAAAAGGCCGCCGTATCATCCGCATCCACTGCCAAAAGGATGCCGCAATCTTTCTGAAGAAACTTACCGCTTCTCTCTAGTTTTCAGCCCTTTGCCTGACTGATTACCCTCAGGATTTTCGGCGCATTGCGGGCGGACGGTGCGGGATTTTCTTTGGGATAACCAATAATCAGCGGCGCGACAATACGCAGGTTTTCATCCATACCCATTTCCGCCCTGAGCTTCGGATCGCGGATATGCTCGCCCAGACCGATCCAGCAGGTACCCAAGCCTCTGGCCGCTGCGGCAAACATGATATAGCTGGCCATAAGCGCGCAATCGATATCCAACGAATGCACTGCACGTGACCCAACAATATAAATAACGCAGGGCGCATTGTAAAACACGTTGAATTTTTCATTTTTGAGCAATTCAACGTATTCCGGGCTTAAGCTTGCTTTCTTCTGTGCAAAATCTTTCAGCAGATTGGCCTTGCTTTCATCGGAGAGCCTTTTGATGGTTTCCCGGCAGTTAATCACCACAAAGCGGCAGGGCTGATTGTTGCTGGCCGAAGGCGCCAGCGTCGCTTCCTGCAGGATTTCATTGATTGTATCAATCCCGACGGCTTTTTGTTCATAATCACGTACCGATCTTCTTTTTTGCAAAAGCTCAGCAAATGTCATTTTTTACTCTCCTTAAATAAAAAATTGATTCTACGCGTTTTCAGAATTTAAGATTGTTACCGATCATATCATTGATTACGGGCATTGGGTAGTTCCTTTTATAAGCAACTTGATAACACTGCCATCTTAATCTCGGAAGCGGCTGTCGGTCCAATACTGGGCATTCTTATACAAGATATCAGAAGTTATTGTCAGGCACTCAAACAATTTTAATTTTCACATTAAACCGTAACCAGTAAAGACAGGCTTAGAAACCATTGAAATCATCATGGTTCTTTTTCTCTGATTAAGAGACCGGAGGCGGAAACTCTTATTTCATATTTTGCCGGCTGTTTCAAATCAACAAAAGCAGCAGAACCGTACTCGGCATCCAAAAAAGGCTCAAAAAAGGAAAATTTTGTTCTCAGCCTGAACATATCTACCGGTTTTTTCTCGGCGAGGAGAAAAACCGTGCGTGGATTTTTTATTTCCTCTTCAATATCCGCATAACGGCCGGCAACACGATCAAGCTCGTACGCCGTATGGAGGCCGAGGATATTGGCCAAAGGTTTCCACTTAAGGATATGCGCGTCAACATATATGGCGTCTCCAGCCAGACGGTAGGAAGCTTTGTTCCCATCAGGGAATTCAAAGTGAGCCAAAAATACTTTTTCCTCAAGCGGCTCTATTGCAACCACAGCCGCCGTTTCTTCGTGCGTCAGAGCCAGATAACCTTTCGTTGCCACGGTGATCGTTCCACATAAAGCGGCAAGCACAAGACAAAGCAACGCGACTAGCAAACCAACTGTTGTCCCGATAATTTTCTTCTTTCGTATGGCGACAAAAGTCAGAATAAAAAAAACCAGGCTCAGAAGCCCAAAAACAACTATCAAAACAAACAGTAAGTTCGGCATATCCCTTCCTTAATATTTTTTTCAATACATATATATTGCGGCAGCCCCGACGGAAAATCGTTCCGAATACTGCCCTTCCACATTAATCTGAAATCCTTTGCCCAAAGGCACAACGATTCCCCCGTACCCGCCCCATTTCGTTTTGTTCTTGATTTTCCCATCAGCGGTGACAAAGGGGAGACCGGCAATATTAAAAAGAGGAGAGACTCTAGCTTGAAAATAATATCCATAAGGCCCACAGTACAGCTTTATGCCATGAGGAATCGCTGCTTGCAAGCCGATGCCGGCATTGACCTCCCAATAATTTTCAATGTCCAGCTCTGATAAAAAAAGCCTGCCACTTTCCCTGCCGGCAACGCCATCCGAAAAGTCATCAAAATAGCACGTGCCCTGAAAAAATACTCCGACACCAAAAATATCATTGAGGGGATAAAATCCCTTAGCTCCCAGTGTGCCGAAAATTTTCCAGTTATCCTTGAAATTACTTTTATTGGTAAAAGTTGTGACAA